>Ga0180218_1000504_pt1 | contig 35300 bp, 31 predicted proteins | sample eDN3rd37CKraftBY_FD_151334 | JGI IMG/M metagenome (GOLD analysis project Ga0180218, IMG submission 151334) | Enriched backyard soil microbial communities from Emeryville, California, USA - eDNA 3rd pass 37_C Kraft BY (version 2) (version 2) | ecosystem: Environmental > Terrestrial > Soil >... | reverse complement strand
GGTGCGGGCGGCAGGCCTCAATCAGCGGCTCCAGCACCGCCCACTGCGCATCCGTCAGCACCATCCCACTCACCCCTCCGCTACCTCCACAGCAGATAGGTGGGCAGTCAGGAGCTAACAGGACCTAGACGTGCTGATGCGGGCGGAGCGCATCACTATCGGCGCGCAAACCCTACTCTACACCGCCTGGGTCGACATCACCGAACGCAACCGCGACCGCCAAGCCCTGGCGGAGAGCGAGGCGCAGCTCCGCTCCATTCTGGAGACAGTGCCGGACGCCATGGTGGTGATCGAAGAGCGCGGCCTCATCATCTCCTTCAGCTCCGCCGCCGAGCGGCTGTTCGGCTGGCGGGCCGGGGAAGCCGTGGGCCGCAACGTGTCCATGCTGATGCCCAGCCCGGACCGGGAGCGGCATGACGATTACCTCGCCCGCTACCATGCCACCGGGGAGCGGCGGATCATCGGCATCGGCCGGGTGGTGAACGGTCAGCGGCGGGACGGCTCCACCTTTCCCATGGAGCTGACGGTGGGCGAGGTGCGCACGGCCGGCCGCCGCCTGTTCACCGGCTTCGTGCGTGACCTGACCGAGCGGCAGGAGGCCGAGCGGCGCGTGCAGACCCTGCAATCCGAATTGCTGCACGTCTCCCGCGTCAGCGCTGCGGGGGAGATGGCCTCGGCACTGGCGCATGAGCTGAACCAGCCGCTGACCGCCATCGCTAGCTCCGTGAAGGCGGGGCTGCGGATGCTGCAAACCGGGGAGCAGGAGGCCGCCGCCCTGCCTCCCCGCGCGGTGGAGGCGATGGAACGCGCTGTCGGCCAGTCGCTCCGCGCCGGGCAGATCGTGCGGCGCCTGCGCGAATTCGTTACAAAGGGCGAGGCCAACCGGGAGCTGGAACGGCTGCCCGGACTGATCGAGGAAGCCAGCGCGTTGGCGCTGGTGGGCGCCCGGCAGCATGGGGTGCAGGTGGCCTTCCATCTGGCGCCCGACCTGCCGCCGGTGCTGGTGGACCGCATCCAGATCCAGCAGGTGCTGCTGAACCTAATCCGCAATGCCATCGAGGCCATGGTGGAGGAAGAGGACCAGCCGCGCCGCGCGCTCAGCGTCACCGCCGCCCCGCGCGGGGCGGAGGAGGTGGAGCTGGCCATCGTCGATACCGGCCCGGGCCTCGCTCCGGTGGTGGCGGGCCGGCTCTTCGAACCCTTCATCTCCACCAAGCCCGGCGGCATGGGCGTCGGGCTCTCCATCTGCCGCTCGATCGTCGAGGCGCATGGCGGGCGGCTCTGGGCGGAACCCAATGCCGGCGGCGGCACGGTGTTCCGCTTCACCCTGCCGGCGGCACCGCCGGACACGGCAGCCTGAGGAGGCAGTTATGGGCCCAGCGCCCGAAAGCCCTGGCACGGTGCACGTCATCGACGATGACGAGGATGTCGCCTGGGCCGTCTCCACTCTGCTCGCCTCCTTCGGCCTGGCGGTGGAAACACATGGCTCGGCTCTGACCTTCCTGGACGCCCTGCCCGGGCTGGCGGAGACGCCGGGCTGCGTGCTGACCGACGTGCGCATGCCCGGGATGGACGGGCTAGAATTGCTGCGCCGGCTGCGCGGGCAGGGCTTCCGCCGCCCCATCATCGTCATGACCGCGCATGGCGATGTCTCGATGGCCGTGCGCGCCATGAAAGACGGCGCCTTCGACTTCATCGAGAAGCCCCTCGAGGACGAGGCGCTGCACACCATCATCCGCGTTGCCCTGGCGCTGCCGGTCTCTTCCTCCCGCCCGGAGCGCGACGGCGAGGCGGAAGGCCGGCTGCGGCCGGAGGTGGCGCAGGCCGCCGCCTTGGTCGCTACCCTCTCCCCGCGGGAGCGCGAGGTGCTGGACCTCGCCATGCAGGGCAAGCCGAGCAAGGTGATCGCGCATGAGCTGAGTATCAGCCCGCGCACGGTGGAGGTACACCGCCTGCGGCTGATGGCGCGTCTGGGCGTGGGCAGCCTGGCGGAGGCGGTGCGGCTTTCGGTCTGGGCGGAGATGGCCGGCGCGGGGCGGGAGCCGCCGGCGGAAGGCTAGCACTACCTTGGCAGATTCTGCCCGGCGATAGGGATGAGGGATTCCCGCTGGAGAAATGGCGTGATTCATGGGGAGCCGGTGATGGAGACCCGGCATGGATCATGCGGCGGAGTGGCACGCGGATCTCGCGTGTTGGCTTGAACCGTTCCTGGAGCGGCTGGGGTACAAGGCCCGCCGGCGGATGTGCCTCCTCTACATCACGGGCCTGATTGGCCCTGGTGATCGCAAGAGCGTCCAGCCCATGGCCGAGTGGGTGACCCCGGGTGCCTATGATCAGCTGCACCACTTCGTGGCAGACGGCGTGTGGGACGCAGCCCCCTGGAGGCGGAGCTACTGCCCCAGGCCGATCGAATGGTCGGCGGCCGCAAGGCTATCCTTGTGATGATGACACGGCCCTGCCCAAGAAGGGCAGCCACTCTGTCGGCGTGGCACCGCAATACGCCTCGGCGCTGGGCAAGAACGCCAATTGTCAGACGCTGGTCTCGGCGACCTTGGCCAGCCGCGAGGTGCCGGTGGCCGTCGGGCTGCGCCTGTTCCTGCTAGAGAGTTGGATCGACGATCCGGCACGGCTCAAGCGGGCGCGGGTTCCTGCCGCTCGTCAGAGCTTTCGGACCAAGCCGGAGATCGCGCTTGAGGAGATCGACCGGATCAGAGCGGCGGGTACGCAGTTTGGCTGCGTGGTGGCCGATGCCGGCTATGGCCTGAGTGCGCCATTCCGCCAAGCCCTGAGCCAGCGTGGCCTGCGGTGGGCGGTCGGCATTCCGCGGCATCAGAAGGTCTATCCGGCCGATGTCGGGCTGATCTTTCCCGTCGCCGGGCGCGGCAGACCGCGACAGCATGCCATTCCAGACCACAAATGCATGGCTGCGGAGAAGATCCTGACGGAAGCCTCCTGGCGTTCCGTCAGTTGGCGGCAGGGTACCAAGGGCCGTTTGCGCGCCCGCTTTGCCGCGCTCCGCGTGAGGATAGCCGATGGGCCGCCACAGCGGATCCGTGACATGGGCGGCCAGCACATGCCGGGCGAAGAAGCCTGGCTGGTCGGCGAGCGCCGCGCCAATGGCGAACAGAAGTATTACCTCTCCAACCTGCCGCCGGAGACCTCACTGAAAGCCCTGGCCGCCACTATCAAGGCACGCTGGATCTGTGAGCAGGCCCATCAGCAGCTCAAGGAAGAACTCGGCCTTGATCACTTCGAAGGGCAATCATGAGCCGGGCTGCACCGGCACGCGCTGATGACTATGATCGCCTATGCCTTCCTCCAGCACCGCCGCCTCGCTGAGGCGAAAGGGGGAAAAAAGGATCAGCGGCCCACCACCCCAGCCAAGCCTGCCTGCCGTCCGCAAGGCGATCGTGCAATCCCTCGCCTCGCCAGGACCGGCACGATGTCCTCACTGCGACAAGCTTTTCAGCAGATCACTCAAACCTAATCTGCCAAGGTAGTGCTAGGTAGGGGACTCATTTAGATCCACTCGGTCACGGCAGCGATGAGGGCGAGCGCGGCGAGGAAGTTCTGAGCCAACCGGTCGTAGCGGGTGGTCAGCCTTCGCCAGTTCTTGAGGCGGCCGAACAGGCGCTCAATGCGGTTGCGGCGTCGATCAGCGCACCGGTTGAGTGGGTAGGGCTTGGTGCGGCTGGCGGTAGAAGGAATGACCGCCTGGATGCGGTACGCCTTCAGCCAGTGGCGCAGGCTGTCGGCGTCGTAGGCTTTGTCGGCGAACAGGCGCTTGGGTGCGGCCACGGCCCCGAGCAACGGCAGGGCCAGGCTGATATCGGCGATGTTGCCTGGCGTCAGTGCGAAGGCGATCGGTCGGCCGTGATCACCGGCCAGGCAATGGATTTTCGAGGTGCGGCCGCCGCGCGAGCGGCCGACCGCCTGCGTCCACTCCCCTCTTTTCCACCCGCCGCCGAGCGATGTGCCTTCACATGCGAGCTGTCGAGGCTGAGTTCCTCCGGCACCTCGCCGGAGGCCGCCATCCTGGCGAACAGGCGCTGCCAAAGACCCCGCTGCGACCACCTGTTGAAGCGGTTATAGACCGTGGTCGGCGGGCCGTACTCCGCGGGTACATCGCGCCAGCGGCAGCTGGTCTTTAGCACGTGCAGGATGCCGCTGATCACCCGGCGGTCGTCCACGCGGGGCTTGCCCGGCCTGCCGCGTGGCAGGTGCGGCTCAATGGCCTTCCAGGCCTCCTCCGACAGCCAAAACAACCGCGCCATGAGTGCCTCCTGAGCCGATCAAACCCACTCAGGAGGTAAAAACGCCAACCAAGTCAGAAAGTTGTATGGGTTCCCTACCTAGGCCGTCCGCCGCGCAGCCCACGCGGCCGCAGCGCCCGGCGGATGTCCTGCAGCAACGCATCCATGTGGAAAGGGTCGGCGAAGGTGACGCCGCCGGGCAGCCCACCCGGGCGGCGCGGGCCGGTCGGGCGCAGGCTGCGCTTCAACACGACTGCCGGCATGCCGAGCCCGCCGGCCGCCAGCCGACCGGCCAACTCCAGCCCGCCCTCGCTGCCGGGCAGCCACTCCTCCACCAGTAGGCAATGGCGGCTGGCGGCCAAGCGGGGGGCCAGCGCGGGCAGCGCCGCCAGCAGCGCGGCGGCGGAGCTGAAGGAGCACGTGCTGATCCCCTCCGCCTCCAGCAACAGCACCAGGGAGCGCTCCACCGCGACATCCGAGCTGACGACAAGCACCAGCGGCGCATCGCAGGAGACAGGGCTGGCAGCCTTGGCGGGGAAAACCTCGCTCCCGGTCATGATGGATCCGGCTTCCTCCGATCGGGCTGCGCCGCGCCGGTCCGGCGGGGCCGTCTGCGATGGACAAAAGGCGGGTTCCGGCCTTCGTCTCACCCCGTCAATCTGGGCCTGGATTCCCCGGCCAGCCATTCGGGAGTTCTACGTAGCGGCACCCCTTACGTAGAACTGCGTATGGGGTTTTTCCCGAATTCCCGGCGGCATCGGCAGCGGGCTAACCAGCAGGAGCACCGCAGAAAAGGACCCAGCCGATGCAGATGATCTCCGCGGCCCGCGGCGGCCACTTCGCCCCGGCCTGCCCCTTCCCGCTGCAAGGCTTGGCCGAGGCGCCCAGCCACCGCATGCCCGGGCGCCTGCTGCGCTTCGAACGCGGCGCCGAGATCTATGCCGAAGGCCAGGAGGCAGACCATGTCTACCAAGTTCTCTCCGGCACCATCCGCACCTGCCGCCTGCTGCCGGATGGCCGCCGGCTGATCGCGCAATTCGCCCTGGCTGGGGAGATCTTCGGCTTGGATGCCATCGGCCGCCGCCGCTTCTCCGCCGAGGCGGTCACGGATGTGGTGGTGATGGCCTTCGCGCGGCGGGACCTGCAGGCCTGGCTGGGCCAGGAGCCCGCCGCCGCGCAATCCTGGCAAACCTACACGCTGGAAACCCTGGCGGCGGCGCAGGACCGCTTCATCATCCTCGGCCGTCGCACCGCCGGGGAGCGCGTGGCGGCCTTCCTGCTCGACCTCGCCGAACGTGGCCCGCAGCAGGACGGCATCGTCGCGCTGCCGATGTCCCGCTACGATATCGCCGATTACCTCGGCCTGACGGCGGAGACGGTGAGCCGCGTGCTGACCGGCCTGCGCAAGCGCCGGCTGATCGTCAATCACGGCCCGCACCACCTGCGCATCCTGAACCGGGACGCGCTGGAGGAGCAGGCGGACGAGGAAGCGGCCTGAACGCGATGGGCCTTCTCATCCGCCTTATGCTGGCCGCGGGCGGTGGCATCGCGGCCAGCATGCTTTCGCGTGAGGCCGGGAACTTTCCGGTCGTCCAGGCCATGCTTGGCATTCTCGCCACCTGCCTGCTGCTGCTGGTGCTGGCCCTCTGGCCCCGCCGCGGGCGCTAATATTACAGTTGCGTTTTTCGTCTAATGTGCGCGGTTTTTGCGGCAGCCTGATGGGCTCTACGCCAGAGCGACCAGGCGATGATGGTGGCGGGCTGGATCCGTCGTTGCGCGAGGCGGATGGCTATGCGGCGGATTTCCTGGATCGACCAGCGGATGAGGTCTGGGATACCTGGGGCCGCTTCCGTGTTTTTTGGGGTGTCGGCTGATTGGCGTGATGCCGGATCACCGCCAGCATTGCGAAGGCCAGCATCGCCAGCGACACGTGGCGATGCCAGCCGTGCCAGGAACGGGTTTCGTTGTGCGTCAGGCCGAGTTCATTCTTGGCGGCCTCGAAGCTGTCCTCGATGGCCCAGCGATGCCCCTCGACAGTGGCAAGCATCTGGATCGGCATCCCAGCCCGGCACCAGGTGGTGAAATAAGCCATCTCACCGTCAGCGATGTGGCGACGGGTCAGCAGGCCGCGCGTCCACAGACCCTTTCCGGCTGGGCCGAACTCATCAGCTTCCAGGTCCGCCAGTTCCAGATACGCCCAGTCGTGCAGGCGCTCGCCTTTCGTGCCTGGACCTGCCGACAAGCGCTGCCAGGCGGCAGGATCGAGAGCCCTGGCGATGCTCTCTGCCGTTCCTGCGGCCTCGAGCTTGCCCATCCAGGAATTGAAGGACGCCGTCGCGTTGACCCCAAGCACATAGCCCTTGCCCGCACGGCGCAGCGCCATCTCGATGTCGCCGACGCCATAGACGCTGTCGGCTGCGACCCAGCCAAAGGGTACGCCCGCGGTGATGGCCCGCTCGATCATGCCGAGCGCCATGGCAGGCTTGGTCAGGAAGCCGGTTCCAGGAGGAACGTGGGCCGCGGCCATACGGGCCGGATCATCCGTCCAGCGCTTGGGCAGGTAGAGCGCGCGGTCGATGAAGGCGTGTCCGTGCCGCGACACATAGGCCGCGAACACGCCGATCTGGCAGTTGGTGATCTTGCCCGCGGACCCCGTGTACTGCCGCCCCACACCGCAGGAGGTCTTGTTGCCCTGCTTGAGGAAGCCGGTCTCGTCGATCACCAGCACCGCATCCTCGGCGGCGAAATGCTCAACCACGTAGTCCCGCACGAGGTCGCGCAGCGCATCGGCGTCCCAGCGCCCGCGGCCGTGAAGGGCCTGCTGCCGCCAGGGTCCGGGATCACCCGCCACCTCGGCCCGCATCCAGCCGGTCTTGCGACGCTCAGGCCCCAGCAGGCCGTCCAGGAACAACCCCGCGGACGCCGCCACCCGTGCTTGGGTGAGCAGTGGTCGTATCCGCGCCTTGACCTCGCACAGCGACGACGCCCAGAGCTCCAGCATCGTCTCGATCGAAGCGCCCGCCATCCATGATCTCCGAACCATGGTTCTCCATGGATTCAGAGGCCATCAGAAAACGCAACTGTAATGCTAGCGTCCGTTGAGGACGTCCAGGTAAGGCTAGATGGTGCCAGAATGTCATGAGTACTGAGTCGGCGCGCCCGCTGCCCCGGCCGCCGCCAACCTCTTCGCGCGGGTCGCCCCGGATCAGAAGACCTGGATCATCCGGGCATTGTAGGGCGCGGTCACACGGCGGGCTTTCTCGGCAATGGCATCAACGACCCGCCCGCGATCCGCTCGGTAGACGCCGGCATGTCGCTGGAGGTGCCAGGGCCATGCCCCAGGTCTTGAGCGAGGACCAGCGGCTGGTCCGGGCGAGCAGGACGTTGGCGGCTTCATAGCGTGCCTGACGGGCGAGACCGTCGCCCTGCTTGCTGATCTGGTCCACCCGGTCCGTCTCGCCGGACAGGTAGTGTCGCGGCGTCAGGCCGAAATGCGCCCGGACCGCCCGTGCTCTGTTGAACCGTGCCGGGCAATCCGCGGGGTGATGCCACGGGCGTGGCACTCCTGGCGGCAGCGGCGATGATCCTCGGCCTTGTCGGCGTGTAGCTTGCGCGACCTGCGGCGGCGACGGCCCTAGCCGCCAATCCGAACGCGCGGCACGGTATCCAGGGTGGGCACGAGCATTCGGCTATCACGGCGGTTGGCACCGCTCAGCGTCAGGCCCAACGGCGTGCCGTGGGTGTCTGTGACGAGGTGGCGCTTGGTGCCCGGCCTGCCGCGATCCGTCGGGTTCGGCCCGACCTCCGTGTCCCCCTTTTGGCGGCGACGCTGGTGTTGCGAGTGCAACTCGCGACCAGTCGATGGCTTCCGCCGCTTGAAGGCGCTCCAGCAGCACCCCGTGCAGGAGGCTCCACACACCGGCCATCTGCCAGTCCCGTAGCCGGCGCCAGCAGGTCATTCCCGACCAGCAGCCCATCTCCACGGGCAGCCGCTCCCACGGCGTGCCGGTGGTCAGCACGAAGACAATGCCGGTCAGGGCTGCGCGGTCCGGCAACCGGGGGCGACCGTCTTTCGCTTAGGCCGCTCGGGCAGCAGCAGCGCCTCGATCGCCACCCAGAAGTCATCGGGACAAGGGTCTTCGCGATGCCCGATCAACGCCGCTCAGCAGGTTCCGTTAGATGCTTTAAGTCCCAGCGTTACTCTGCCGGAGAAATGACCGCAGCGCCCTTGCCGCCTCTCTGTTCCACGTCATGCAGCAGCCCGCCCCGGCGCGTGTAGAACCACCAGGTGATGGCGATGCAACTGACATAGAAGGCAAGGAAGCCGTAGAGTGCGAGTTCTGCACCGCCAGTGGCGGCGATTGAACTGCCGAAGGACTTCGGAATGAAGAAGGCCCCGTAGGCCGCGATCGCCGACGTGAAGCCGATGATCGCTGCCGACTCCTTATCGGACTGCCTGACGAGATCGGCGGCCGGACGGCCCGGATTCAGCCGTGCCACTTCCTTGCGCATAATCGCCGGAATCATCTGGAACGTGGAGGCATTACCGACGCCGCTGGCGGCGAACAGGAATATGAAGCTGGCGAAGAAGGCCGGAAAGGCGGTCGGGCTGCCCTTCATGCCGATGGCATAGAGGATGCCCAAGGTGCCCAGGCTCATGGCCACGAACACCCAGAGGGTGATGCGGCCGCCGCCGAAGCGGTCGCTGGGCTTCCCGGCCAGCGCCCGCGCCAGCGCGCCGACCAAAGGGCCCAGGAAGGCGTAGGACAGCGCGTTGACCTCGGGGAAGAGCACCTTGGCCAGCAGCGGGAAGGCCGCCGAGAAGCCGATGAAGGAGCCGAATGTGCCGGTGTAGAGCCAGCACATGATCCAGTTATGCCGGCGCCGGAAGATGACGGACTGGTTGGCGAAGGAGGACTGCATCGAGGCGATGTCGTCCATGCCGAACCAGGCCGCGAAGGCACTGGCGACGATGAAGGGCACGAAGACGAAGCCGGCATTCTGCAGCCAGAGCGAGGTCTGCGCGCCGCCCTGCACCGCCGCCTGCGGCGCACCGCCGAGCCAGCCAAAGACGCCCGCTGTGATCGCCAGCGGAACCACGAACTGCACCACGCTGACGCCGAGATTGCCGAGGCCCGCATTGAGAGCCAGCGCGCTGCCCTTCTCGGATTTCGGGAAGAAGAAGGAGATGTTGGCCATGGAGGAGGCGAAGTTGCCGCCGCCCAGGCCGCAGAGCAGCGCGAGCGCCAGGAAGATCCAGTAGGGCGTCGCCGCGTCCTGCACCGCGAAGCCCATGCCGAGGGCGGGGATGACCAGCGACCAGGTGGTCAGCGTCGTCCAGAGGCGCCCGCCGAACATGGCCGGCATGAAGGAATAGAAGACACGCAGCGTCGCGCCCGAAAGGCCGGGCAGCGCCGCCAGCCAGAAGAGCTGCTCGTTACTGAAGGGGAAGCCGACGGCGGGCAGCTTCGCCACCACGACCGACCACACCATCCAGACCGCGAAGGAGAGCAGCAGGCAGGGCACGGAAATCCAGAGGTTGCGGCGTGCGATCCGGCAGCCGGTGGCGGCCCAGAACGCCGCGTCCTCCGGGCGCCAGTCCTGGATGGCTCCCCGCGCGGCGAGCGCCCCCTGCTGGGCCGGGCCGTGGATGGGCTGCATCTCCGGCAGTTCGGGCAGCGCCTGCGCCGGCACGCCGGCGGCGACCGCCCGTTGCTCCATCCGCCGGATGGCGAAGTGCATCCAGAGGACGGCCGAACCGGCGACGAGAAAGAGCAGCCAGAAGCAGCTCTGACGGATGCCCGTCAGGTCGTCCAGCGCCCCGAAGGCGATCGGCAGCACGAAACCGCCCAGGCCACCGACAAGGCCCACCATGCCGCCCACCGCGCCGACGCGATCGGGATAGTAGATCGGGATGTGCTTGTAGACCGCCGCCTTGCCCAGGCTCATGAAGAAGCCGAGCACGAAGGCCACCACCACGAACCCGATGAGGCTGAGTTGGGTGGAGAAGGCGACCGGGCCATGGATACCCTCCATCACGTAGTGGGTCGGCGGATAGGACAGGATGAAGGTGCAGGCCACGCCGACCAGCAGCGACCAGTACATGACTCGCCGTGCGCCGTAGCGATCGGAGAGGTGCCCGCCATAGGCGCGGAAGACGGAGGCCGGAATGGAGTAGAAGGCGCCGACCATGCCCGCCGCCTTGATATCCAGTCCGTAGGCGCCGATCAGGTAGCGCGGCAGCCACAGGGCCAGCGCCACGAAACCGCCGAACACGAAGAAGTAGTAAAGCGAAAAGCGCCAGACCTGCATCTTCCCGAGCGGTGCCAGCATCGCGGCCAGCGATTCCGGCCGGACGCCGGCAGCGCGGCGGCGCTCCATGTCAGGATCGTTCTTCGTCAATAGGAAGAAGGCGGCCGCGGAGAGGGCCAGGGCGGCAGCCCAGACCAGCGCGACGGCCTGCCAGCCATAGGCCACCATGACGGTGGGGGCGGCGAACTTCGTCACCGCGGCGCCGACATTGCCCGCCCCGAAGATGCCGAGCGCGGTGCCCTGCTTCTCCTTCGGGAACCACTTCGCCACATAGGCCACGCCGACGGAGAAGGAGCCGCCCGAGATGCCGACGCCGAGCGCCGCCAGCAGGAAGGTCGGGTAGTCATGGGCGAAGGTCAGCAGCGCCGTCATGGCGGCGGCCGAGAGCATGGTGAGGACGAGCACGATCCGTCCGCCATACTGATCCGCCCAGACGCCGAGGATGAGGCGCAGCAGCGAGCCCACCAGGATCGGCGTGCCGACCAGCAGCCCGAACTGGGTGTCGGTCAGCCCCAGGTCCTGCTGGATTTGGATGCCGATGATGGCGAAGATTGTCCACACGGCGAAGCACACCGTGAAGGCAAAAGTGGACAGCCACAGGGCGCGGCCCTGCTCGGCTGGGGCGACCGGAGCGGTCGTCATTCTCAAACTTCCTTTGCGAGGAGAGGGTTGAGGGTTTCGATGCCGTCGATCAGCGGATCGAGGACAAAGCGGGCGCGCGCCGCATCCGGATTTTCGACGGTGACGAGGTCAGCCTCGACCCGGATTCCGTGGCGGGCCACCGCGGCCAGCGAGCGCGAGAAGGTCTCGCGCGTCATGCCGAGCTCAGAGGCGATGAGCCGCTTCTCCATGGGAAGGCGGACCGGCGCGCCGGGCTGACAGGACTCCGCCAGCTGGAGCAGGTAGCAGCCCACGCGTTCCTCGGCGGAACGGAGACGGACGTTCTTGGCGAGCTTGATCTGGCGGCGGAACTGGGTCGCCTGGCAGGCGAGAACCGCCAAGCATAGCGCATGATCCGCCGCCACGGCATCGCGGAAGGCCTCGGCCTGCACCATCAGCAGGCGGGCCTCGCTCAGCACCCGGGCGCGTAGCAGATAGGGCTGGCGGTTCAGGACAGCGGCGGGGAGCAGCAGATCGACTGGTCGGACAAGCTCGACGAAAGCCTCCTCCCGCCTGCGGACACCAAGCAACTCGACGCTGCCGCCGATCAGGAACTGCGCGAAGGTGGGGGTTTCGGCCTGCTCGAAGACGATGCTCCCGGCGGGCAGCCGATGCATGACCGCCGCCCCTGCGAGCCGGTCCAGGACCTCGCGCGAGACCGCGTTCAGCCATGGCGTGGCCGCCAGGGCCGCGCGCGGGGTGGGCGGCTGGGAACCTTCGACCTGCGCCGCCGCGTCATGGAGGCCGGCAGGGGCAAAACGGACATCGGCTTCCACCGGCTAGAGACCTTTCGCTGAGCCTCCCTGACGGTCGGGCTCATGGGGGTGATCCGGGCCGCACCATTAGACCTTCGTCACATTCGGGCTTTGATGCAGATCAATGTGACGGGGCGGCTTCATCACGCATCTTGCCGGCATGCTTCGCGGCCCTCCTCCTGCCGGAGGGTCTCGTCAACCGCGGGAAATTCAGGGATGAGCCACTTCCTCGACCGGCTAGCCTTCTTCAAGAAGCAGGTCGACACCTTCGCCGATGGCCATGGGGTCGTCACCAATGAGCCGCGCGCTTGGGAGGACGGCTATCGCAAGCGCTGGCAGCACGACAAAATCGTCCGCTCCACGCACGGGGTGAACTGCACCGGCTCCTGCTCGTGGAAGATCTACGTCAAGGGCGGCATCGTCACCTGGGAGACGCAGCAGACGGACTATCCGCGCACGCGCCCGGATCTGCCGAATCATGAGCCTCGAGGCTGCGCCCGCGGTGCCAGCTATTCCTGGTATCTCTACTCCGCCAACCGCGTGAAGCATCCGATGGTGCGCGGGCGGCTGCTGAAGCTGTGGCGGGAGGCGCGGGCGATCCGCACGCCGGTCGCCGCATGGGCCTCCATCGTCGAGGATGCCGAGAAGCGCGCGAGCTACACCAGCAAGCGTGGCCTGGGTGGCTTCGTGCGCGCAGGCTGGGACGAAGTCAACGAGATCATCGCCGCCGCCAATGCCTACACGGCGAAGACCTATGGCCCCGACCGGGTCATTGGCTTCTCGCCGATCCCGGCCATGTCGATGCTCTCCTACGCGGCCGGCGCCCGTTACCTGTCGCTGCTCGGCGGCGTCTGCCTGAGCTTCTACGACTGGTACTGCGACCTGCCGCCCGCAAGCCCGATGACCTGGGGCGAGCAGACCGACGTGCCGGAGAGCGCTGACTGGTACAATGCCGGCTATCTGATGCTCTGGGGCTCCAATGTGCCGCAGACGCGCACGCCGGATGCCCACTTCTATACTGAGGTCCGCTACAAGGGGACCAAGAGCGTCGTCGTCTCGCCGGACTATGCCGAGGCCACGAAGTTCGCCGATCTTTGGCTGCACCCCAAGCAGGGCACCGACGCAGCGCTGGCGCTGGCCATGGGCCATGTCATGCTGCGTGAGTTCTACCTGGACCGCACGGTTCCCTATTTCGACGACTACGCGCGGCGCTATACGGACCTGCCGATGCTGGTGCGCCTGGCACGTCAGGGCGACCGCTATGTGGCGGAGCGCCTGCTGCGCGCCGAGGATTTTGTGGACGGGCTGGGTGAGAGCAACAATCCGGCCTGGAAGACCGTTGCCCTCGACGCGTATGGCAACCCCGTCGTGCCGAACGGCTCGGTCGGCTTCCGCTGGGGCGAGCAGGGCAAATGGAACCTGGAGGCGAAGGAGAGCGGCGGCGCCGAGGTCTCGCTGGCCCTGACCTTGGCAGGCAATGGCCCGACCGCACGGGTCGCCTTTCCCTATTTCGGCGGTGCGGCGACCAACGGATTCGCGGCCACGGAGCATCCGGACGTGCTGGTGCGGAACATTCCCGTCCGCAACATGACGCTGAAGGACGGCGAGACGCTGGTCGCCACCGTCTTCGACCTGCTCTGTGGCAACTACGGCCTGGATCGCGGTTTCGGTGGCGGCAATGTCGCGCGTTCCTATGACGCGGACGAGCCGTTCACGCCGGCCTGGGCCGAGCGCATCACCGGCGTACCGCGCCAGCAGATCATCCATGTCGCCCGTGAGTTCGCCTCCAATGCGGAGAAGACCAAGGGCCGTTCCATGGTCATTCTCGGCGCGGGGCTGAACCACTGGTACCACATGGACATGGCCTACCGGGGGATCATCAATCTCCTGGTCTTCTGCGGTTGCGTCGGCCAGTCCGGCGGCGGTTGGTCACATTATGTCGGTCAGGAGAAGCTGCGCCCGCAGACCGGCTGGGCGCCGATCGCCTTCGGCCTCGACTGGAGCCGCCCGCCGCGCCACCAGAACGCCACCTCGTTCTTCTACGCTCACACCGACCAGTGGCGCTATGAGACGCTCGGCGTATCGGAGATCCTGTCTCCCACAGCGCCCGAAGGCGACTGGAGCGGGTCCCTCATCGATTACAACATCCGTGCCGAGCGCATGGGCTGGCTGCCTTCGGCGCCGCAGGTCAAGCAGAACCCGTTGACCCTCGCCGCCCGGGCCCGGGCTGCCGGCCTCGAGCCCAAGGATTACGTCGCGCAGGCGGTGAAGTCCGGAGAGCTCGAACTCTCCTGCCACGACCCCGACGATCCGGCCAACTGGCCGCGCAATATGTTCGTCTGGCGCTCCAACCTGCTGGGATCCTCCGGCAAGGGGCACGAGTACTTCCTCAAGCACCTGCTCGGCACCGACAACGGTGTACTGGGCAAGGATCTGGGCGAGGAGGGGCGCGAGCGTCCGCAGGAGGTCGCCTGGCACGCCAAGGCACCGGAGGGGAAGCTTGACCTGCTGGTGACGTTGGACTTCCGCATGTCCACCACCTGCGTCTACTCGGACATCGTGCTGCCGACGGCGACCTGGTACGAGAAGAACGACCTCAACACCTCCGACATGCACCCCTTCATCCATCCGCTCTCGGCGGCGGTGGATCCGGCCTGGCAGGCGCGGTCGGACTGGGAGATCTACAAGGGCATCGCGAAGTCCTTCTCCGAGGTGGCGCCCGAGGTTCTGGGCAAGGAGACGGATGTCGTGCTGACGCCGATCCTGCACGACACGGCGGGCGAGCTGGCGCAGCCCTATGACGTGCAGGACTGGAAGACCGGCGCCGTCGCGCCGCAGCCCGGCCGCACCATGCCGAGCGTCGCGGTGGTGGAGCGCGACTATCCCGGCCTTTATGAGCGCTTCACTTCCGTCGGCCCGCTGCTGGAGAAGCTCGGCAATGGCGGCAAGGGCATCTCCTGGAACACGCAGCATGAGGTGGACTTCCTCCGCGCGCTGAACGGCAAGGCGGCGAATGGCCAACCCAAGCTCGAGGCCGATCTGGACGCCATCGAGGCCGTTCTGAGCCTGGCGCCGGAGACCAATGGCGAGGTGGCGGTGAAGGCCTGGGAGGCGCTGGGCAAGTTCACCGGGCGTGACCACACGCATCTGGCGCTACCGAAGGAGGACGAGAAGATCCGCTATCGCGATGTGCAGGCCCAGCCGCGCAAGATCATCTCCTCGCCGACCTGGTCGGGGCTGGAAAGCGAGAAGGTCTGCTACAACGCGGGCTACACGAATGTCCATGAGCTGATCCCCTGGCGGACGCTGACCGGGCGCCAGCAGCTCTATCAGGACCACCTGTGGATGCGTGCCTTCGGCGAGAGCTTCGTCACCTGGCGTCCGCCGGTGGACACCAAGGCGGTGGCGCCGGTGCAGGGGCGGCACGGCAACGGCAATCCGGAGATCGTGCTGAACTTCATCACCCCACACCAGAAATGGGGCATCCACAGCACCTATTCCGACAACCTGCTGATGCTGACGCTGAACCGCGGCGGCCCCGTCATCTGGATCAGCGAGGACGACGCCCGGCGCGCAGGCATCGCCGACAACGACTGGGTGGAGGCCTACAATGCCAACGGTGCCCTGGTCGCCCGGGCGGTCGTCTCCCAGCGCGTGAACCCGGGGATGGTCATGATGTACCATGCGCAGGAGAAGATCGTGAACATGCCGGGCAGCGAGATCACGGGCAAGCGGGGCGGCATCCACAACTCCGTCACGCGCACGGTGCTGAAGCCGACCCACATGATCGGCGGCTACGCCCACCAGTCCTATGGCTTCAACTACTACGGCACGGTCGGTTCCAACCGCGACGAGTTCATCGTCATCCGCCGCATGAACAAGGTCGACTGGCTCGAGGAAACCACCGCGAAGGAGCCCGTGTGATGAAGATTCGCGCGCAGATCGCGATGGTGCTGAACCTCGACAAATGCATCGGCTGCCACACCTGCTCGGTGACGTGCAAGAACGTCTGGACCAGCCGCGAGGGCGTGGAATACGCCTGGTTCAACAATGTCGAGACCAAGCCCGGCATCGGATACCCCAAGGATTGGGAGAACCAGAAGCGCTGGAAGGGCGGCTGGGTGCGCCGCGAGGACGGCCGGATCGAGCCGCGCATCGGCGCCAAGTGGCGCGTGCTGAGCAAGATTTTCGCGAATCCGGACCTTCCCGAAATTGACGACTACTACGAGCCCTTCACGTTCGATTACGAGCACCTGCAGAAGGCGCCGGAGGGGAAGGCCATGCCGACGGCCCGCCCGCGTTCGCTGATATCAGGCGAACGGATGGAGAAGGTGCAGTGGGGTCCGAACTGGGAGGAGATCCTGGGCGGCGAATTCAGCAAGCGCAGCCAGGACTCCAACTTCGAGGGCGTGCAGAAGGAGATCTACGGCGCCTTCGAGAACACCTTCATGATGTACCTGCCGCGGCTCTGCGAGCATTGCCTCAATCCGGCCTGTGCCGCGGCCTGCCCCTCTGGCGCCATCTACAAGCGCGAGGAGGACGGTATCGTCCTGATCGACCAGGACAAGTGCCGGGGCTGGCGCATGTGCGTCTCGGGCTGCCCGTACAAGAAGGTCTATTACAACTGGTCCTCCGGCAAGTCGGAGAAGTGCACCTTCTGCTTCCCGCGTATCGAGGCCGGGCTGCCCACGGTGTGCTCCGAGACCTGCGTCGGCCGCATTCGCTATCTCGGCGTGGTGCTCTACGATGCGGACCGCATCGCGGAAACGGCCTCCGTGCCCGATGAGGGCGACCTCTACGAGGCGCAGCTGAAGGTCTTTCTCGATCCCTTCGACCCGCGCGTGCAGGCGCAGGCGCGGGCGGACGGCATCTCCGAGCCCTGGCTGGAGGCGGCGCGCCGCTCGCCGGTCTGGCGCATGGCGATGGACTGGAAGATCGCCTTCCCGCTGCACCCGGAATACCGCACCCTGCCGATGGTCTGGTACGTGCCGCCGCTGAGCCCGATCCAGTCCGCCGCCGCCAAGGGCGATCTCGGCGCGGTCAACGGCCTGCCGGACGTGAAATCGCTGCGCATCCCCGTGGAATACCTGGCCAATCTGCTGACGGCCGGGCGCACGCAGCCGGTGGAGCTGGCCCTCGAGCGGATGCTGGCCATGCGCGCCTACATGCGGAGCAAGACCGTGGACGGCGTGCTGGACGATGGCCTCGCCGCGCGCGTCGGCCTCACCGGCAACGACATCGAGGAGATGTACCGGCTGATGGCCATCGCCAACTACGAGGACCGCTTCGTCATCCCCACCGCGCATCGCGAGACCGGCGAGGACGCCTATCAGCTTCGTGGCTCCTGCGGCTTCTCCTTCGGCGACGGTTGCTCCGGCAAGACTGGCTTCAACCTGTTCGGCGCCCGTCAGCCGCAGGGAAAGACCCCGATGGAGGTCGAGTGATGACCCGCACCTACCGGGCGCTCGCCGCCCTGCTCTCCTATCCCACCGAGACGATGCAGGCCGCGGTTCCGGAGATCGCCGCCACCCTGGAGGCGGAGGCGCTGCTGGCGGAATCCCGGCGTGAGGCGCTCTCCGGCCTGCTCAAGGACCTTGCGGAGCAGGACATCTATGAGCTCCAGGAGCGCTATGTCGGTCTGTTTGACCGGGGGCGGGCCGTTTCCCTGCACCTGTTCGAGCACGTGCATGGCGAGAGTCGCGACCGTGGCCAGGCCATGGCGGACCTGATCGCGCTCTACGGCAACCACGGCCTGGAGATGGCACCGGGGGAACTGCCGGACTTCCTGCCGCTCTTCCTTGAATTCCTCTCCCTGCTGCCGCAGGCGGAGGCGCAGGCCCTGCTGGCCGAACCCGCCGCCATCCTGCGTGCGCTGGCCGATCGCCTTGCCACGCGTGACGGCGGCTATGCCGCGGTGATGGAGGCGGTGGCGGAGCTTGCTCGGGCGCCGGCGGTCGGAGCTTCCGCCATCCCCGAGGAGGATCCGGAGGATCTCGCCGCGCTCGATGCGGCCTGGGAGGAGGCAGCCGTCCGCTTCGGTCCCGGCGAGGCGATGGACAACTGTGGAACCGACCGGCTGCGCACCCGCCTGCGGGCGGCGACGCGCGACGCGGCAGCGGCCTGAGGAGGCATCTATCATGGGCAACTGGCTCAACAATGCGCTTTTCGGCTGGTATCCCTACGTCGCGCTGACCGTCTTCCTGCTCGGCAGCCTGCTGCGCTTCGATCACTCCCAGTACACCTGGCGGGCCGGATCCAGCCAGTTGCTGCGCCGGAAGCAGTTGCGCTGGGGATCGAACCTCTTCCATGTCGGGATCCTGGTGATCTTTGGCGGCCATCTGGTGGGCCTGCTAACGCCGGTCGCAGTGTTCGACGCGCTGGGCATCAGCCATGGCTTCAAGCAGGGCCTGGCCATGCTGGTCGGCGGCATCGCGGGCATGGCCTGCTGGATCGGCATCGCCCTGCTGGCGCACCGCCGCCTGCTCGACCCGCGCATCCGCGCCACCTCCAGCTTCAGCGACACGGCGATCCTGCTGGTGCTCTGGGCGCAACTGACGCTCGGCCTGCTGACCATCCCGGTTTCGGCGCAGCACATGGACGGCCATGAGATGGTCAAGTTCATGACCTGGGCGCAGGGTATCGTGACCTTGCAACCGGGCGCGGCGGCGGCGGTCGCGGATGTCAACCTCATCTTCAAGCTGCACCTGCTCCTCGGGATGACGCTCTTCGTGCTGTTTCCTTTCACCCGGCTGGTGCATGTCTGGAGCGCCCCGGTCTGGTATCTGGGCCGTACCGGCTATCAGGTCGTCCGCACCAGGCGCCCGGTGACGCGGGCCCGGCCGCAGGCCGCCGCGCGTCCGGCGGTGGCAGGACCAGGCTTCAAGCCAGCGCCCGAGGCGCCCACGCCGCAGCTTGCCGGTGGGGATAACTGAGCCATGCGTCTTGTCACCCTCCGCAATACGGCGGCGCCGGTCGTGGCGGTCAACAACGTCGTCATCCCCAATGCCGCCATTGCCCGCGAGGCGCAGAACCATGCGAGCGCGGATGCAAAGCAGGCCTGGGGTGAGGCAACCCGCGCGCTGATCGTGCGGGAGCTCCTGGCGCAGCGCGCACAGGCGCTCGGGCTGGCGGCAGCCCCGCAGTCCGTGGACGGGCTGCGGGAGACCGAGGAAGAGGCGCTGATCCGCGCCCTGCTGGAAGCGGACGTCAGGACACCGAAGGCCGACGAGGCCACCTGCCGCCGCTACTATGAAGCCAACCTGGCGCGGTTCCGCGGCCCCGACCTGTTCGAGCCGCTGCATATCCTCTTCCAGGCCGCGCGCGAGGATACGGCGGCCTATGCCGTGGCCCTGGAGCGGGCGCAGGCGGTGCTGGCGGAGGTGCTGGCGGAGCCAGGACGCTTCGAAGCCCTTGCCCGCGCCCACTCCGATTGCACCTCCGCCAGCGATGGCGGGCGCCTCGGACAGATCGGACGGGGCGAGACGACGCCGGAGTTCGAGGCGGCGCTGCGGGGCCTGGAGGCGGGGGAGACCTGTCGGGAGCCGGTCCAGACCCGCTACGGGGTGCATATCCTGCGCCTGGAACGAAAGGTGACGGGGCAGCCACTGCCGTTCGGGCATGTGCGCGAACGCATCGCGCGGTACCTGGAGGAAAGCGCCTGGCACCGTGCCGTGGCGCAGTACGTCGCCCTGCTGGCAGGCCAGGCGACGATCACAGGATTCGACCTGCCAGGCGCCGCGTCGCCCCTGGTTCAATAGGAGAGGCAAGGATGCTGGGCGAAATCCTCAGGGGGCTGACCGACGCCGCTCAGGCGGAAGAAGTCCTCGCCATGGTCAGCCGGCCGGAGATACGGGCGCGGATCGCCCAAATGGCGGCGGCGGACGACGTCGCCCCCGGTGCGCTCGTCGCCGCGAAAGTCCGTCACCTCGTCGAGCATGGCGATGAGGAGGTCTGGCTGGACCTGGTCGGCGCGATGGCCAACGCACCCCAGCCCGCCGCCGCCGCGGTGGAACGCATCCTGGCACGCGCCTTCCCGGATCCGGTTCGGGTGCGCGTGAGCCGGGTGCCGTCATGAACGCGATCTCCCCCGGCTTCGCCTGCACGGCGGGCGGCATGCCCTTCGAGGCCGCGCAGGCCCGCGTCCTGGATCTGGTCAGGCAGCCCCTGGCGGCTGAGACGGTTCCGCTGGAGGCGTGCCCTGGCCGGGCTGCGGCCGCCCCGATCACAGCCCGCCTGTGTCTGCCGGGCTTCGAGCAGTCCGCCATGGATGGCTATGCCATCGCCTCTGCCGGGCTGGCCCCGGGCGCCTGCCTGCCCGTCACCGGTCGCACCGCCGCAGGTGAGGCGCCCGCCAGGTTGGTGCCCGGTGGTGCCCACCGCATCCTGACCGGCGCCCCGATGCCGGAGGGCGCCGATGCGGTCATCGCCCAGGAGCGCGTCCGCCGCCATGGCGCCCTGATCCAGATTGGGGCCGTGCCGCCGCCAGGGACCAATCTGCGCCGCCGGGGCGAGGACATCCGCGCGGGCGACCTCCTGATCCAGGCGGGCACCCTGCTGGACTGGCGCCATGTCACGGTGCTCGCCTCGCAGGGCATCGAGGCCGTGGCGGTGTGGCGGCGGCCGCGGGTCGCGCTGCTGTCGAGCGGGCGTGAGTTGCGGGCGCCCGGGCAGCCCTTGGCGCCTGGCCAGATCCATGATTCCAACCTGCCGATGCTGCGGGCGCTGCTCAGCGCCTGGGGCGCCGAGGTGAGGCCCTGTCCAGGCGTTGCGGACGAGCCGGCCGCCATGCGCGAAGCGCTGCGGTCGGCGGTCGAGGGGGCCGACCTGGTGCTGACAACGGCCGGAATTTCCGTCGGCGACGAGGATCATGTCCGCGACGCCATCGGCGCCCTGGGTGGCGACCTCGCCGTGCTCAAGGTTGCGATGAAGCCCGGCAAGCCGCTGGCGGCGGGGCGGATTGGAGAGGCCGTCTTCATGGGCCTGCCGGGCAATCCGCAGGCGGCGCTGGCGGGAGCCCTGGCTTTCGTGCGGCCTCTGCTGGCCCGTATGGCGGGCAGGGCGGCACCTCCGCCTGTCAAGGCGAAGGCAGGCTTCGAACTGCGCCGGAAGGCCGGGCGGGCGGAGTTCGTTCCCGTCCGCCTGCATGCCCGGCATGCCTGCCTCCGGGCGGCGCGGACCGGCCCGGACGGCTCCGGCAGGCTGTCGCCGCTGCTGGCCGCCGATGGTCTGGCGTATTTCCCGGCCGAGCAGCAGGACATCCGGCTGGGAGACCTTGTCGAGGTCCTGCCCTTCCACGGAATGGGGGCGGCCCATGCCTGACGAGACGGAGGCGAGCGGGCCGCAGGCGGCTTCGTTTCGCGCCATCCTGGCCGAGCGCCGCGCCGAAGCCAGCCGTGCCGCCCAGGAGGCCACCGGGTTGGACGAAGCCGTGCTCGAACGCCTCGTGCGGAGCTTCTACGCCACGGCGCGGCGTGACCCGGTCATCGGGCCGCTTTTCGCGGGCATCGAGGATTGGGAGAGGCATGTCGCCAAGATCCACGACTTCTGGTCGTCGGTGGCGCTGAAGACAGGGCGCTACCACGGACAGCCCATGGCCGCGCATGCGCCGCTCGGGCTCAGGCCGGAGCACTTTGCGCGCTGGCTCGCGCTGTTCGGGCAGACCGCGCGGGAGATCTGCACAGCGGAGGCCGCCGAGTATCTGCTGGAACGGGCGCAGCGCATCGCCAGCAGCCTGGAACATGGCATGGCCTTTCAACGTGGGGAGCTCCCCCGGCTCGTGGCCGCACCGGGGCGCGCTCCCAGGGCCTCAACAAGGACGCTTCCATGAAAGTCTTCGGCGTGGTGGGCGGCTGTGCCGCCAAGGCGGGCCTCGTGCGCAATCTGGTCGCCGAACTGACGCAGCGCGGGCTGCGCGTGTCCACGGTCAAGCATGTGCCGGATGACGTGGATCTCGACAGGCCGGGCACCGGCAGTTGGGCGCACCGGGAGGCAGGGGCGGAGGAGGTCATGCTCGCCAGCGGCGCGCGGCAGATCCTGATGCGGGAGTGCCGCAAGCCTGTGGACGAACCGGATGTCGATGAGCTCCTGAGCCGTCTGGCGCCTGTGGATTTGGTGCTGCTGGAGGGCTTCCGCCTCTCGCCCTACCCGAAGCTGGAAGCCGTAAAGCACGGCCAGGACCGGCGCCTGCTCGCCCTGGACGATCCTTCGGTCTGCGCGGTTACCGGCGATGCGCCGGTTGCCGCGCCCGTGCCGTTCTTCCCGCTCTCCGACCTCGCGGCGCTGGCCGACCTGGTCCTGGCGCAGGCGGCGGACGCCTTCCTGCGTACGGGCTGGGGTGAAGCAGACAACACCTTAGGGGAACACCTGTTTTCAGCCTGACGGGCGATGGCGGCCGGTCGCAGCCAGCGCCGCAGATTTGGCACCATGGTGAGGGCAGTTCGCGATGAACCAGGTTCAGCCGACACCGACCGGCAAGGATGCCGCGCTGCGACGGCTGGTGAGCGGCTTCAGCCGATTCCGGCGGCAGCATTTCGAGGCCGATGAAACGCTCTACGACCATCTGCTGAGCGGCCAGCATCCGGAGGTGATGGTGATCGCCTGCTCGGACAGCAGGACCGATCCCGCGATCATCTGCGGTGCGCGCCCCGGCGACCTCTTCGTCGTCCGCAATGTGGCGGCGCTGGTACCGCCACCATCCGCGGATGGCCAGCCGCATGGCACCGCCTCCGCCATTGAGTTCGGGGTCAAGGCACTTGGGGTTCGCCACGTCGTCGTGCTCGGCCACTCCTTCTGTGCCGGTGTGCGCTGCCTGCTGGAGCATGACCACGAGACGCGCCGCTTCGACTATGTTTCCGCCTGGATGGATGTGGCCAGGAGCGTGCGCGAGGAGATGGACGGATTGGTGACCGAGGCGGAACGCACCAGCATCGCGCGCTGGGCCGAGCAGGCGACCGTCCTGGCCAGTCTCCGGCACCTTGCGGCCTATCCCTTCGTCGCTGAGCGGGTGGCGGCAGGCGATCTGTCGCTGCACGGGTGGTATTTTCACTTCGGTTGGGGTGTCCTGCAAGCGGCGGCCGGGCCGAACGGTCCTTTCCTGCAACTCGACCCCGATCACCCACTGCAGGCAGCCGTCAGCGCAAGCCTGCGGGGCGCTCTGGCCTGCACGCCAGGGTGAAGCGGAGCCAAGACGCGGCCGCTGGTCAAGTTGACGGCCGGCGCCGGGCCTGTAGGAGCTGTGCATCTCCACGTCCCGTGACGGGAGCGAAGCAAGGACATGCTTCGTCCCGTGCTACAGGCAGGTCACCAAGCCGACCAGTCGATGCCGTGGCTTCCCGCGACCGCTCCGGCAACTGTCAGCAGGCTAAAGGTCAGGAGCAGCCAATGGAGCCGCTCGACAAAGCGATATGTCGCCTCCGGGCGTGATCGTGCGCGCCGGGTAAGGAAGCGATCGAGGAAAAGCGGCTCGAGCACAAAGAGCATCACGGTGAAAGCCAGCCAGGTCAGAAGCATGGCGTGCATCCACCAGAACTCCACCATCCGAAAGCGGTCCCACGCCTCCAGGCGCCAGGTCAGGTAGAACCCGCTGGCGCCCGCCAGGAGAGTGGTCAACCGCGCCTGCCGCGCAAAGCGGCCCTCCAGAGCATGAAAGGCCTCGAGGCGCTCTCCGGGCGGGTTGGACCGCCTGATGACCGGCAGGAGGACCGTTGTGACCATGCCTACGCCGCCGATCCAGAGAATGACGGCAAGCACGTGGAGTGCACGGGCAACGGCAAGGTCGTTCATCGAAGGCCTCCTGCCCGGCGGATCGCCGTGCCCGCAAATCAGGCTGTGAAGCGCGGGAACAAGACGTTGTTCTCTATATGGATGTGCTCCACAAGATCCTCCGCAAGCTTCCGGGCCCCCACATAGAGGGCACGCCAGGTCGGACAGGCGTCGTCCGGAGCGGTGAAGTCGAGGGTAAGCCGCTCGAGTTCGCGGAGATGCTCCCCGTGGTCATCGTGCTCCGCCAGCATCACGGCGATGGGCTGCGCGATCATGGGATGGCCGCCGCGGCGCATCAGGGGAAACAGGATCTGCTCCTCCTTCTGCATGTGCTCCTCCAACTCCCCGGCCATGGTCTCCAGATGGCGGGCCAGCCCATGCGGTGCGGCTGGGTGGGTCTTGTGGACGGCCTCGACCCGCCTCGCGAGCCGGATGAGCTCCGCCAATTCCCGACGGTGAACGGCGTGGTAGCGCGTTTCGATGAGGCCGATGAGATCCTCGGTCGCCTCCGGAAGCGTGGCAGGCAATCCGAGCGCTGCGACGGCCTGAAGCTCGGCCGCGACATCCTCCAGGGGGAGGCCCTTGGCGATGGCGGCTTCGGCGAGTGAGATCCGGCCGCCGCAGCAGAAATCAAGCTTGCGCTGTCGGAAGACCTGGGTGGCGCCGGGCAGCGTGACAGCAATCTCTGCCAGGCTTCTGTGAGCGAAGGTGGACCCATAAAGATCGGTGGCGCTCATGCGGCAAGCTCCTGGCCCGCGGATCGGCGGGCGCTGTACCCGCGCTGCGCGGCGAGCGAGCGTTGATCGCCAAAAGCTGTATTGGCGATGCATCTTTTATGCTCTCCCGAAAGTGGTATCGTCAATACCAAATTCGAAAGCCGAACCATGCGCCTGCTCGCCTCGACCGATTTCGCGCTTCGTATCCTCATGTTGCTGGCCAGCAGGCCGCTTGGTGTCCCGGTCAGTGTCGAGATGCTCGCGAGGGAATTGGGGGGCCTGTCGCGCCACCACCTGCACAAAATCGTTCAGGACCTGAATGGGCTGGGAATTACGCGGACGATGCGGGGAACGTCGGGTGGCGTGCTGCTCGCCATGGCTCCCGCGGAGATCCGGCTCGGGCATGTCATTATGCAGCTGGAACAGGAGCAGGCGATGGCGGAATGTTTCCGCCCCGATGCTGCCGGCTGCACACTGCTTCCGGGCTGTCGGCTGAGAGGTGCACTGAGTGGTGCTCAGAAACACTTCTATGAGCACCTGGACGGTTACACATTGGCCGATGTGGCCGTTGGAGAGCGCGAGGCAAAGTAAGCGTTGCTTTGTGACCCATGACGGCGGAGTGCTGGTTAGCGGGCGTTCGTTGCGGCCCAGCACCACAGCATGAGTTCCTCGATGCGGGCCTGAAGCCAGCGATCGGCGAGGCGGGTCAGCAGGCCGGTGAGGTAGCGTTGGGGGTCGATAGTGTTGAGCTTGCAGGTTCTCGAGCTTCGCCGAGCAGATGGAGCGGGTGCTGGTGATGCTCCTACTGGTGCTGCTGACGTGGGGCGGGATGCTGCTGGCCTTCATTGGTCTTCGTTCTGCGCTTGGCCTTGGTCTGGTTTGGCATTCTCGGCACTGATCTGCACTGGCAGAAGGCGCAGATCGCATTCCTCGGCATCCGAAGAATCGGAATGCTGTATTACATGCAGTACGCCTTTGCCCGGGCCGAATTCAGAGGCCACGCTGCGCTGTGGGCTGTGGTGGCCTGCACCGCGCTGCTCTTCACATTCTTGCACAAGATGACCTCCACGTCGCTAGTGCAGATGACAGAGCGGCAGAAGCGGCTGTAGATAGTCTGTTCGCAATCGCCAAAACGGCTGGCCTTCTCCGTTCGGGCCGGTTGGAACGACGTAGCGGATCTCGACGTGGCCATTGGTGACGATGACCCGGTCGACCAGCAGTTCAAGGAGGACGCGCTTACGGTCGAAATCGGCGTCGGCCAAGCCCACCCGGAGGCGGCGGCAGAAGTCTTTGGCATGGGCGGCGAGCTGAGCAGCCTGGTCATGCTGCATGGCATTCTGTTGGAGGGCCCGCTCCTGGGCATCGAGAGCGAGGAGACGGCGCTCCACGTCACGCCGTCGGCGTTCGTATTCCTCGAGGGTCAGCACGGCAGCCAGGTAGGCTTCCGTGAGCCGCTCCAGTTGCTGGCTCAGCGTGGCCCGACCGCGGCGGAGATTGGCTTGGCGGCCCTGTAGTTCCTGTGGCAGCCAGTGCCCACCGCGAGCGCGCTCCATGGCATGAGTGACGATCTCAGGCGTGGTCAGCACCTCGCACAGGTCCTGCCAGACCAGGTCCTCCAGCGCGCGTGCCGGGATATAGCGCGCTGAGCAGCGCTCCCCAGGCATCATCAAGCGCATCTGGGTCTTGGTCCGGCAGAGATAGTAATCGTAGACAGGCGGCATGTGGCGCCCCGTGCAGCCCCCGCGGCAACAGCCGCAGCTGACCAGCCCGCGCAGGAGATACGGGTGCACCCGGTTGTTCCGCCGTGCCATGCGCTGATTATAGGCGAGCCGGTCCCGGGCGCGATCGAACTGTTCCGCGGTGACAATCGCCGGAATGGCGGCGACCGCAATCCATTCCGCGGGATCAGCCAGCCGCTTGCCACCATGGCCACGGCCCTGTGGGAGCAGGGCGGACCGTCGGCGCTCGGCAGGACGGGTGCGCAGCCGGTTGGCATAGACCTGCCCCAGATAGGCCGGGTTGCTCAGCAGCCCTCGCAGCGCCGAGGCGCTCCAGTTCTGCCGCCCTCGGGGCGAGGCGATCCCGAGGCGGTCCAGGTACTGCATCAGACCGATGATCGTGGTGCCTTCATCGGCGAACCGGGCAAACAGATCCCGCACCACGGCCGCCTCCACCTCGTCCAGGCGTACACCGGCCGGGTCTCGCGGGTGGTCAGGATCAAGCCGGTAGCCATAGGGAGGCTGGGTCCAGGGCAGCAGGGTTCCGGCACGCAGCTTCCGCAGCCGGCCCCGACGCATGCGCTCGGTGATCAGGGTCCGCTCGTATTCGGCCACGGCCCCGCGGATCTGCAGCAGCAATTGGTCATGCGGATCCCGGCTCATCGGCCGGTCGAGGAACACCACCTCGGCGCCGTGCTTTTGCAGTTCCTCGACAAGCAGCACCTGGTGGACGTAGTTGCGGGCGAGGCGATCCGGTGCGGTGATCAGGATGCGGTCCAGGCGGGCAGCCGCGACGGCATCACGCAGGCGGTCGAGCCCGGGGCGGCGGAGACTGGCGCCACTGTGGCCGTCGTCACGATACATCCGCTCGGGCGGCAGGTCCCAGCTCTGCGCCTCAGCATGGGCGAGCAGCCGTTCAAGCTGCTGCTCAGTGGTCTGGAACTGAGCCTGGCGCTGGGTCGAGACCCGGGCGTAGACGGCTATCTGCATGATGGCTTTCCTCCGCGAGGCCCTGCGGAACGCGGTCCAGGCTGGCCGGATCCGGACCCGCAGCTATCTGCAGAAGCAGCTGATATGCCCGGTCCCATCGACGCTGCGCCGCCGGATGCCCGACCATCTGCCGACTGACCGTCCAGGGCTGCCGCTTCATGACCCACTCCGAGAGGGCAAGACCCTCGCGAAATGGCGGCCTTACTGGCCCCGGCCGAACGAGCCGTGCCCGGGGGGGCCTCGCCGCCAGGGCAGCGCCAGCCGCCCCTCCCGCCTCAGGCAGAATTTGTCGCTTGTGAACAGGCCATCTAGACCGTCTTCAGCGGGCCGCTTCCGACGACAAATCGGTGAGGAGATGAGGTTGCAGGCGCAGATCTCGGCGCAGGCTTGCACCGTGCTGGAGTCGCTGATCACCGGATAGTCGCAAGGGCGGCGCAGAACGCCGAACTTGCGCCAGTCTCAGAGAGGGAGACCACGGTGAGCCGAGCTGTGGTCGTCGGCGGCATCCTTGTCTTATTGCTGCTGTCACCGGGAACGACGCGCGAGGGGACCGCCTTGCGAATTGCTTTGCGCGCCGTCGCCTACCCTTACGCCTCTCGCCAAGCCGCATAAGCCTCCCAGCAGAGCCTTAAGGCCTGTTAGAGCTCGAGTGCTGTTCCCATGTTTTGGGCATAGCGCAGAGCAATGGGAACCAGGTTTTCACGGATGCGGTCTGGGCTGTGTTCCAGCCTCCAGCCAGGACCCCATCCCAGATGGCGACAGCAGTTGTTGGATTTGTAAGCAGGTAGCTGCGGTATCGAGACCTCGATCGGCACCGATTGAAGCCCCGCGCTGAGCCCATTTCAATGCAACAGGAAGGGGATAAAGCCGCTTTGGCAGGTGTTGTGGTAGGCCGAGCCCGGCGGTAGCAGGCAGGATCGCCTGCGCCCGCATAAAGCAATACTGATGCGTTAGATCAATGTTAGCCTCAAGGGGGGCGTGCTATGCGCGCGGGTGCATCGGATCGGGGACGCCGCGATGATCGACGAAGCCCGCCAGCAGACCAGGCGGCGGCCACGGTAGAGGCCACTGGATCAAGAGAGTTAGTTCCCGCCCCGCGCGCGTCAGGGCCGCCCGCCCGCCAGAACACCGCGTAGGCTTGAGCGGCTCGCGTAGCCGCCGGTGCACAAAGGTGATGCCGTCGTGCTCCCGGCTCAAGCCGCACCGGAATCGCATGCGCGACGGCTGGGCTTGATGTAGATCAATGAGGTGCCCGAGATCGTATGCAACCTTGCCAGCGTCGCCTTAGATGACATTCAAGAACGAGGGAAGAGCGCGATGAAGGCCGGAGAACTGATGTCGACCACCCTCGTGGTGGTGCCGCCAGAAATGCCCGCGGCTTCCATCGCAGAACTCCTGTCCGCCCGCGGCATCTCGGCGGTTCCCGTCGTGGACGCAGGCGGGGCGCCCGTCGGGATCGTCACCGAGGGCGATTTGATTCGGCGGCTTGGCGATGAGCCACCGGGGCCGATCGCTTGGTTCCTAGACCAGCTTCGGAATCCAAAGCAGCTGGCCGAGCGCTTCGTCCGGGCGCATGGCGCCACAGCACGCGAGGTCATGACTACGGATCTCGTCACTGTGAGCGAGGAGGCGCCCGCTGAGGAGATCGCCCGGCTCATGGAGGAACACAGGATTAGGCGTGTCCTGGTAGTCCGGGAGGGCAGTTTGGTGGGCATCGTGAGCCGTGCGGATCTTCTGCGCGCCGTTCTGCGGCCTGGCATGACGACCGAGCAGCCCTCGGCGATCGCGGATGACCTAGCGATCCTGCGGGCGGTTCAGGCGGCCATGCGCGAGCAGCCCTGGGTTGACACATTCTGGATTTATCCTGCCGTTCGGGATGGCGTCGTGTCCCTGCACGGCTTTGCACGGTCGAATGTCGTCCAAGAAGGGCTGCGGCTCCTCGTCCAAGGGATCCCCGGCGTGACAAGGGTCGAAGATCATCTGTCTCCGATGCCCTTCGTGCTCCGCGCCACCCGCTGAGACCTCGGCAGGGGACGCAGGCTCGCACCAGAGAGGCTCTCGTATCGGAGAGGATCGCATGCCCCGGACCATGAAGGCCGCTGTCTTCGTCGAGAAGGAGCGCATTGAGCTGCGCGAGAAGCCGGTTCCCGAGGTCGGGCCCCTGGACGCGCTACTCCGTGTGACGACCACTACCATCTGTGGCACGGACGTACACATTCTGAAGGGCGAGTACCCTGTCGCACCGGGCCTGACGATTGGCCATGAGCCCGTCGGGGTGATCGAGCGCCTCGGCTCAGCCGTAAAGGGGTACAGCGAGGGCCAACGGGTGATCGCCGGTGCGATCACGCCCTCAGGCCATTCCAATGCCTGCCTCTGCGGCTTCTGCTCGCAGGACGGTGTGAGTACGGCGCATGGCTGGAAACCAATCGGCGGCTGGCGCTTCGGCAACACGATCGACGGCTGCCAGGCAGAGTACGTGCTGGTGCCGGACGCCATGGCGAACCTTGCGCCGGTACCAGAGGGCCTGACGGATGAGCAGGTGCTGATGTGCCCGGACATCATGTCCACTGGCTTCGGCGGTGCCGAGAGCGGGCGCATCCGCATCGGCGATTCCGTCGCGGTCTTCGCTCAGGGCCCAATCGGCCTCTGTGCAACTGCAGGGGCAAAGCTGATGGGCGCTACCACTATCATTGCCGTGGACCGCGTATCGGAGCGGCTGGCGATGGCGATGCGCCTTGGTGCGGACTACGTGGTGGATTTCTCGCAGCAGGATCCGGTGCAGGCGGTGCGCGAGCTCACAGGCGGTCGCGGCGTCGATGTCGCGATCGAGGCGCTGGGCCTGCAGTCCACCTTCGAAGCCAGCCTGCGAGTGCTACGCCCGGGTGGCACGCTGTCCTCGCTTGGCGTCTATTCGACCGATCTCCGCATTCCGCTGGATGCCTTTGCCGCTGGCTTGGGCGATCACCGGATTGTCACCACCCTTTGCCCTGGTGGTAAGGAGCGGATGCGCCGTCTCATGGAGGTGATCTCCGGCGGTCGGGTGGATCTGATGCCCTTGGTGACGCATCGCTTCCGCCTGGACGACATCGTTGAGGCCTATGACCTGTTCAGCCACCAGCGCGACGGCGTGATGAAAGTAGCCATTACGCCGTAAGGTGACGGGAAAGCGGGACGGATACTCCGGATGCTGGCCGGTTGAGGAACGTCTCTCGCCTCGCGGCACAAGCGGTCACTGATGCCTGCGCCGCTGGAGGCGAATACAGGAGCGCGCTGACCCAGATCATGGGAGGCTCCCCATTTCCCGGATGGTCTGGAGTGGGAGGGGCCGGTTGGGCCCAGGATCCGTGCGCGCTGATCTGCATCGAGCCCGGAGATCGCATTCATGAGCGTCCGCAACCTGGAGCACCTGCTCAAACCGACCTCAGTGGCCCTGATCGGCGCCAGCACCCAGTCCGGATCCGTCGGCGCGGTCGTGGCACGAAACCTGTTTCGCTCCGGGTATTCCGGACCAGTGATGCCGGTCAACCCGCGCCATCAGGCCGTGGAAGGCGTGCTGGCCTATCCCGATGTTGCCAGTCTGCCGCTGACGCCAGACCTCGCTCTCATCGCCACTCCGCCGCCAACGGTGCCCGGCCTCGTTGCCGAACTGGGGGCGAGGGGTACCAAAGCGGCCGTCGTGATCACAGCCGGGCTCAACCAAGCGACAGCAGGGGGGGCAAGCCTGCGGCAGAAGATGCTCGAGGCAGCCCGGCCGCACCTGTTGCGGATTCTCGGTCCAAACTGCCTCGGCGTCATGGTGCCAGGCATTGGTCTCAACGGCAGCTTCGCGCATCTCTCCCCGCCAGCAGGGGGCTTGGCCTTCGTGACGCAGTCGGGCGCCATGGCCACAGCAGTGCTGGACTGGGCCACGGCACGCGGGATCGGGTTTTCCCATTTTGTGTCCCTGGGCGATATGGCCGATGTGGATTTTGGCGATCTGCTTGACTACCTCGCGGCGGACCCCGGCACGCATGCGGTGCTGCTCTACATCGAGGCGGTGACCCATACCCGGAAGTTTATGTCGGCCGCGCGAGCCTGTGCGCGGCTCAAGCCGCTGATCGTCATCAAGGCTGGCCGGCATGCGGCAGGAGCGCGCGCCGCCGCTTCCCATACCGGCGCTCTCGCCGGCACAGACGCCGTCTATGATGCTGCACTCCGCCGCGCGGGAGCATTGCGCGTCTATCAGACGCACGAGTTGTTTGATGCTGTTGAAACCTTGGGTATGGCTCCTCAAGTGAGCGGCGACCGGCTCGCCATCCTGACCAATGGCGGCGGCCCAGGCGTGCTTGCGATCGATGCCCTGATCGATGCCGGCGGAAAGCCCGCGGAGCTATCGGCGGAGACGATCGCAAGGTTGGATGCAGTCTTGCCGGCCGCATGGTCGCATGGCAATCCGATCGACATCATCGGAGATGCGCCCGGCAGCCGCTTTGCCAGCGCGCTGAAGATCCTTCTGGACGATCAGGGATGTAGCGCCATCCTGGTGCTCAACGCTCCCACGGCCATCGCATCCGGCAGCGATGCCGCGCGTGCCGTAATCGAGGCTGTCGGGCTCAGCCGGCGTCCTGTTCTCACGAGTTGGCTTGGGAACCCGGCCGCCGCGGAATCACGCCGCCTCTTTGCAGCACACCGTATTCCGACTTACTCCACGCCGGAACAGGCAGTCCGCGGCTTCATGCACATCGTGCACTATCGCCGTAATCAAGAACTCTTGCTGCAAGCCCCACCCTCACTGCCTGAGACCTTCGCTCCCGATACGGCATCTGCCGGCATCTTGATCCGCAATGCGCTTTCCGAAGGCCTGGCATGGCTGCCGGATGCCCAGGCAAAGGCGCTCCTCGCAAGCTATGGCATCCCGGTCGTGCCAACCCACACTGCGCGGACGCCGGCCGAAGCCGCGCGTGCGGCTGCGGCATTCAACTCCCCAGTGGCGCTCAAGATCCTTTCCCCCGACATCACCCACAAGTCCGACCTCAGCGGCGTGGTGCTGGATCTCCGAACGCCTCAGGCGGTGCAGGAAGCCGCTGCCGCGATGCTCCAACGAATAGGAGACAGGCGCCCGGGCGCCAAGCTCGATGGCTTCACGGTGCAACCCATGGTGCAGCGTCCCGGAGCCTATGAACTAATTCTCGGGATGACCGAAGACTCCCAGTTCGGCCCGGTTCTCCTGTTCGGCCATGGCGGAACCGCCGTAGAGGTGATCAACGACAAGGCCCTGGCCCTGCCCCCTCTCAATATGGCTCTTGCGCACGAACTGATAGCCGGAACGCGAATCGCCAGGCTCTTGCGCGGCTTCCGAGGCAAGCCGGCCGTTGCGCTCGATAACGTCGCGCTCACTCTGGTCAAAGTCTCACAGCTCATAACCGACTGGGCGGAGATCGCTGAACTGGACATCAATCCACTGCTTGCTGACGCGGGCGGCGTCGTCGCGCTCGACGCCCGCGTCCGGCTGGCGAGAATGACCCAGTGCGGCGCAGAGCGGCTTGCCATTCGCCCGTACCCTCGTGAGCTGGAGCAGAATCTAACGATCAGAGACGGAACCCAAATCTTCGTCCGCCCGATACGCCCCGAGGACGGTTCGGCAGTCCAGACATTGTTCAGCAAGCTGCGGCCGGAAGACATTCGGCTCCGCTTCTTCGCACCCATGAGAATCTTGCCGACGTCGCTTGCGGCTCGGCTGACGCAGATCGACTACGATCGGGAGATGGCCCTCGCTGCCCTGGAGGATCCCCTCAGTCCCAACGGGATTCTCGCCATGGCGCACATCGCTTGCGATCCTGACAACGAGCTTGCGGAGTTTGCGGTCCTGGTGCGCAGCGATATGAAGGGACGCGGCCTGGGCTATGGTTTGATGTCATGCATTATCGACCATGCCCGGCGGCGTGGCGTGCACAAGATCTTTGGAGAGATCCTGCGCGAGAATCAAGTCATGCTGAAGATGTGCGGCGAACTCGGATTCACCGTGCAGAGCGAAGGCGATGAATACAACGTCCTTAGGGCGACTCTGAACTTGTGAGCGGCACAGTAGACTTACCCGGAGTCCATCCTGAATCAGGATAGTCGGCCCACAGCGCAGGACAAGGTAGGCTTCTACCTCCGGCCGTGTACCGCCACGGAGACGAAGTAGAATGCGCCCTGACGCCACGGCGCTACCGGTCCGGCGAGGCGGCTCCGTCCTTGATCTCCACCAAAAAAGGGGACGCTGCGACAGGTCAATAGCAACGGGCCCACAACAGGGCCTCGCCAGCCGTGGCCCTCAGACGAAGACGATCTCCAGAGGGCCGGAGTTGCTGGTGTAGTTTAACGGTCCAGTATAGTCCTGCAGAGTAATGCTGCCGCCGTCCTCGAGCGTGATCACCGTTGAACCATCCCGAACGGAGGCTTCCAGTCGGTGGGGCATGATGATAGGAAGAAAGCGGAAATCAAGCAGATCGGCCCCGTTCCCATAGTCGAGCACGACGTCGTGGCCATTTCCACTGGAGCCCAGGACGACAAAAGTGTCGGCTCCCTCACCACCTTCCAGCCGGTCATTGCCGCCCGGGAGGCCCCACCAGAGCAGATCGGCATCGCCGTAGAGAATGTCGTCGCCTGTACCACCGGACAGTTCGTCGTTCCCGCATTTCGGTGAATCACTTACACTGGTGGACACAACGGTAGCGCCATCTCCATAAAGAATGTCGTTGCCTGCATTGCCGTACAGCCTGTCGCTTCCGCCCTCAACAGACCCCTCCATGCGCCCGGCGTCGCCGTAGATCTCGTCGACTCCCCCGGATCCCAATACGGTGTCGTTTCCTCCGCGTGCTTGGTCAACCATGATACCGCCATCGCCATGGGCGTGATTCGGCGATTCGCGGGGTTCGAGAACGATGAAGTCATCGCCGCCGCGGGTACGCCCCGACATGGCGTAGGCGTCCCCCCACACTGCATCTGGCCCGCCGAGGATCACGTCATTCCCGCCACGAGCGTCGTCCGACATCATCTCGGCATCGCCGAGGAGCCGTGAAACTCCGCCTCCGAAGTCGTAGAGCAGGTCGTCTCCGCCGCGCGAATGGCCGGACATTGTCCCGGCGTCGCCGTACAGCACATCATACCAGAGGGGCCCGCCGATCAGTTGGTCATCGCCACCCCGGGCGGTGCCCTCCATGGCCATGGCATCCCCATAGATCCGGTCGACGCCGTCACGGCCGTCGATATGGTCGTCTCCGCCTCGGCCACAGGCGAGGGTGCCCGGCGTGTCGCCGAACAGAGTGTCGTCCCCGTCGGTTCCCGTGATCCAATCGGACCCGTATCTCTCGTGCCCTGCCATGTGAACCTCCTGCCCGGCGCCCAAGTCGGCAGGATGCGGGGAAATTCATCCTCTCAGGGTGATGCAGATCAAGGCTGACAAGGGCTGTGACGCCATTGCAGTTCACAGCCACGTCATGTGGTCGTGAAGCGATAGCATCCGCAGGTCTAGAATATAGATGCCGCGAGGATGACGGGCATTCGCCTCCGAAAGGTCGGCCAATGCGGCGGAGTGTTCTCGGGCGAGGTAGCGGAATACCGCTCCGGACACCTGATGCTGCGACGGGCCCTGCAGTGACTCACCGACCGCCAAGTAGCCTGGGCCAGATCTGCCAGCGTCAGGGCGCAGTCCTGGCCCAACAGAACCTGGCCGACGGGCAGGCTGCCTTTGCGTCGCCGGTGCTCAGAAAGCCACCCCTGGAAATGAGGAACTCACCTGCCTCGGCTGCGTAGCCTTCCAACGCTTCGGCTTTCTCACCCTTTGCGTCGAGGACGGTCCGACCCTCCGCCTTTGCCACTGTCTGCGCATAAAGCAGCCGAGGTTGAGCTTTCTTGCACGGTGCTTGAGCCAGCGTCTGGAACGCCGCTTGCAAGCTGTCCGCCACCTTCTCGGGAAACCTGTTTTGCAGCGCCTTCGCCTCTTCAACGCCGCGACGAGCTTCACCGAATGCCTTTCGTCCCGGTTCCTCTAGGTCCTGTTAGCTCCTGACTGCCCACCTATCTGCTGTGGAGGTAGCGGAGGGGTGAGTGGGATGGTGCTGACGGATGCGCAGTGGGCGGTGCTGGAGCCGCTGATTGAGGCCTGCCGCCCGC
>Ga0180218_1000503_pt1 | contig 35325 bp, 31 predicted proteins | sample eDN3rd37CKraftBY_FD_151334 | JGI IMG/M metagenome (GOLD analysis project Ga0180218, IMG submission 151334) | Enriched backyard soil microbial communities from Emeryville, California, USA - eDNA 3rd pass 37_C Kraft BY (version 2) (version 2) | ecosystem: Environmental > Terrestrial > Soil >... | reverse complement strand
CAGACGGCTGGTCCAGGCCAGCCAGCCAGCGCGCCACGGCCTCATAGCCCGAGCCGACCAGCCCCGTAATGCCTACGATCTCGCCAGGCATAACAGAGAAGTCCAGCGGGTTGCCGATGCCCGGGCCCCATAGTCCCTTCACGGCCACACGAGGAGAAGCCGTGTTCTTAGGCGCCGTTGGACGGGCGGCCTGAGCAGGCTCACGGCCCACGATCCAACGTATGATCTGGGACCGGTCTACATCGCTCAGACTCGCACAGGCGACATGCTTGCCGTCGGCCAGCACCGTCGCCCGGTCGCACAGTGAAAGAACCTCATCGATGCGATGAGAGACGAAGATCACCGAGACGCCTGTGTCTCGAGTCTTTCGGATTACATGGTGCAGGCGTTGCGCCTCGGGGGCTGGCAGGCTGGCTGTTACCTCGTCCAGCACGAGCACCCGCGTTCCTTCCCGCAATGCGCGGGCCATGGCCACGATCACTTTCTCGGCCTGGCTCAGGTCGCCGACCTGTTTTTCCGGGTCTAGAAAGCTGCCTAGCACAGCCAGGCGGTCACGTACTTGGGCGATCGTGGCCTTGTGGTCGATAAGCCCCCATCGGCCCATGGCATAGCCTGTTTCCAATGCGATGTTGTCGGCGACGCTCAGGCTGTCCACCAGGGCAAGGTCCTGGTGGACAAAGCGCAGACCCGAAGCGGCGGCGTCTTGCTGCGTCAAGCCGTTGCTCCAGCTTTGGTCGGCGATGAGTATTTCGCCGTAATCGGGCTTGATCAGGCCGGCCAGCGTTTTGATCAGCGTCGACTTGCCAGCACCGTTCTCTCCAAGCAACGCATGTATTTCGTGTGCCTGCACATTGAAATCGACGCCTGCGAGCGCAATGGCGGCGCCATAATGTTTCGTCAATCCGCAGGTGCGCAATACACTTGTGGAAGTTTCGGGCGCGCGCTCCTCTAGCGGCGTTTCCATAATGCCTCGTACCGCGCTTTGTAATCCACGTCGCCTGTCCATCCCTTGGTATCCGGCACGTTGCTTGCGTCGATCAAGCGGGACGGAACCGGCATGTTTACAGCCTTCGCGCCGTTGAATGCCCGGTTCAGCTCGTCGACGGCCTGCCAGCCCATCCATTCCGCCGGGTTTGCGACCGTCACTGCCTGCGCTCCGTTACGGATTGCTTCGAAGGCTTGCGGATCGCCTTCATAGCCCGCGACTTTCACCTTGCCCTTCAGGCCCGCCTGGCGTACTCCCTCGATGACAAAGAAGGCGTTGGAGTCGAAGGGAGCGGCGATATAGTCCACTGCCGGGCGGCGGGTGAGCTCCGTGGCGACGGCGCTGGTCAGCCGCTGAGCCATGGTTCCAATAGTCGACTCGATGTTCCCGACGATCTCGCATTTGTCGCATTTCGCGATTTCGGCCTTGAAGCCAGCCACTCTTTCGGCAAGTTCGGGAAACTGCCTGTCTTCGACAAGAAGTATTCTGGCTTGTTCCGCGGAGTCATCGATAATCCATTGAGCTAGCAACTGCCCTTGTTGTTTGTGTTCCGGCCGTACGAATGCAAACACAGAGCTGTCGGCATTTGGCACGGGGTTGAAGATGGAAACGACGGGAATCTTCGCGTTTGCGGCCTTTGACAGGGCGTCGCCAACCAGCATGGGCGGCACCGCATCGATGACGATGCCGTCCGCGCCGGCAGCTATCGCCGACTGGATGGCGCTGTTCCATGTCCCAGGGTCGCCCTTTCCGTCTACAACACGCACGCTCCAGCCGAGGAGTTCACCCGCTTCTTTGACACCCTCGGCTGCGCGTACGCACCCTATCCCTTGCGATGTGCAGGTAACGACATACACTGTCTTGCCTTCCTGTGGGGGAGGTGCCGGCGGCGGCTCTTGCCACTGGGACAGTGGTTGTTTAGCGGCCTGCGCCGCCTGCGCGGCTGGCTGTGCGAATGCAGGATAATGGCTCAGCGCGGCCGCCACTAGAGCCGAAGCTGCGATATTTATAATTTTCATGATTTGTCTCCCTTGATTGAAAGAATGCGGAAGCAGCCCGCGGCAGTTCGCTATGATGGGGTCAGCGCGACATTGTGAAGAGGGGTGCTGCCGCGGCGCAGGACTTCCAGTTCGAGCAGGGTTGCGCACTCGGGGCAATTGAACGCCCGCAGCTCGAGATCGGCGTGCAGCGTTATGTGCTTGCCCGCCTCTTGCGCCGGAACCGCCCTGCCGCGGGCCGCGTCTTTCCAGTTTTGGTCGGCGGGACCCAGGTCGCATCCGCAGCGGCAGCTGAAGCGGCTGGTTCCGTGCGTGGAAATAGGGGGAATCGGCTTCTTGCCCTGGGCTTTCAGGATGGGTTTGACGGGGGCCGTCCCCCCCAGCCGTGCTCTACGAAGTGTCTCCCGCCTGGCCGCGGTGGCGGCCGCATCGACCTCTTCGCTGGTGATCACGACGCCATAGTGCATTTCGGCGGCGTCCTTGCTGACCAGGCCCTTGAGGACGTCCGCAAGCACCTTGCCGGGGTCGCGCAGAAGCGGATCGCCATAGCCACCGCCGCCCTGGAAGGTATACGCCAGAACATCTCCGGCAGCCAGAGACATGTTGCCGGGCTTGGCGCCGATATGCTCCACCCCTTCGTCGCGCATCAATGCTTCGGTTTCTGTATAGGCGTGGACGAGCTCTGCAATATCGCCGGCGTTGCGGCGCAGGAGGTTCTTGCCGCAGCCCCCGGGCATGCCGCCGAACAGGCCGATGGCATTGGGTACCTCGACGCCATGGCCGAGCATCATCGCATGCAGGCCATCCGTATCGTAGGGAGTCACTGCCAGACCCACCCCCGCACCGCCCCGTTGCTCGCCCGGTCCGCCGGTGTCGGGAATGAACGAACGGTACAAGTACAGGTAGGGCCCGTGGGCCTCATTGGCCTCGACGTTGGCAATGGTGGGCCTTGGCACGACATAGTCGCCCGATCCGTCCAGGCCGTCGTGGTCTATGTAGGCGCCGCCGCCCCCGGCCGTCGAGTCGAGAAGGAAGGTGCCGAATGGCTCTCCGTCCCGCCCCCGGCCGGCCAGCGTCATGACCATCATGTGGCCTTTGGTTACCGCTTGTCCCTCCTGGATCAGGTGTGGAGCATGGGCCACCATGCGCGACAAGGCCGCTACCGCGACATTCTGGACTACCCATGCGGCGGAAATTGTTCCCGACGAGGTCGGGGCGGGACGCTTGGCGTTGCACAAGAGCCCTTCCTCGGCCTTTATGGTGATGGGCCGCATCACACCCTCGTTCCAGCGGATGTCGTGGGCAAGAATGGGCAGCACGCCGGTGAAGAGTGCACCCCTGAGCCCGCTCATGGTGCAGTTGATGAAACCCGGGGCCTGCTCCGACGTACCCTCCATGTCGAAAAGCAACGAATCACCTTGCTTCGTGATGGACAGGACCACCTCATAGAGCGTATTGGTGTGGCCGTCATGTTCGAGATAGTCGCGGGCACGGTATACCCCGTCGGGTATCGTCTTGAGACGTTCACGCAGCCGCCTTTCGCTGAAGTCTATTTCATCGTGCATGACCTGCTCCACGGTTTCGGCGCCGTAGCGGGTCAGCAGCTCCTTCAGACGCCTGGCGGCCACATTGTTGGCGGCGATCATGGCTTTCAGATCGAGGCCAAGCAGGTTGGGAAGGCGGGTCATGCCCATGATCATCCGCCACAGATCATCGCGTAGCACGCCTCTTTCGACGATGCGGACGCCCGGAATCAGGACAGCCTCTTGCTGGATCTCCGTGGCGCCTATGCCCCAGCTCCCGAAGCGCATGCCGCCCATGTCGAGCTGGTGCGAGCAGGATCCCGCCCAGGCGACATGCCGGCCTTCGTGGAAGATGGGGGCAACGATCGATACATCAGGCTGGTGAATCGCGCCCTTGTACGGATCGTTGAGAATGAACATATCGCCTTCCCGTATGTCTTCGGGCTTGAAGTCGGCGAGGATGCTTTTGATGACCGTGCTCATCGTTCCCGTATGGAAAATCACTTGCGGGCCCATGGTCACGATAGATCCGTCGGGAAGATACAGCCCATTATTGAAGTCGCTGGCCTCGGTGACGACGGGCGAGCCCGAGACGGCCTTCAGCGTAAGCGCCTGTTCTTCTGTAATGGCCTGCAGCTTGTTGCGGATGACCTCGAAGGTGATCGGGTCGATGGTTGAGGGCTTCATGTTGCGCTCCTTGTTAGGCCGTCACGGATTCGATGGCGAGATTGCCCGCTTCGTCGAGGGAGGCTCGTTGTCCGGCCCCGACGAACACCGCTGTTTCCGGATGCTCGATGACGGCGGGGCCTATGACTTCATGCCCGACCGGCAGGGTCAGCCATTGCCAGATTTGAGCCGATACGGCCTTGTCCTGGCGTGGCTCGTAGATTTCCCTCAGCTTCGGCATGGGGAGCCCGGTGACGGGCTGGGCGGCCAGGTCAGGCTTGCGTGTCCTGCCTATTGCTTTGACGCGGAAAACGCTGAGGTCGATTCTTGCGTCGCTGAAACCAGACCCCTCGCCATAGGCACGTTCATAGGCATCTTCGAACTTCCGCGTCACCGTACTGATCATGTTCGCGTCGACCGTTCCGGAGGGGAACGTGATTGAAAGGTCATTCACCTGCCGGTGATAAAGCATGCCCGCGCTTCGGACGACTTCCGTGTCCTCTTCCTTGATGCCCGCACGGAGTATTCCCGTGCAAGCCTCGCGCTCGAGCTCATTGAAGATTGCGTCGATGCGCTCGGCGGACGAGCTTGCGCAAGGCATCGGTTCACTCAGTTCCACCGATTTATAGATGTCGGACGCCAACGCGCCATAGGCGGAGTGAGCCATGCTGGTCGCGGGGACGATGATCTTCCGGACCCCGAGTTCCGCGCCGAAGCCCGCGCAATGTACGGGACCCGCGCCGCCATAGGCGAACAAGACGAAGTCGCGCGGATCATGGCCTCTTCCTATCGTCACCTCTCGTAAGGTGTCGGCCATGTGATCGTCAACGATTCTTCGTATGCCGGCTGCGGCCTCTTGAATCGACAGACCCAGCGGCTTCGCAATTTGTTCCTCGATGGCTTTGGCGGCGGCCTCCCGGTCGAGCTTCATGCGCCCGCCCAAAAAATTATCGGGATCAATGATGCCCAGCACGACGTCCGCGTCCGTGGTGGTTACTAATTTTCCGCCGCGGCCATAGCAGACCGGTCCGGGTCTGGCGCTCGCGCTTTCGGGGCCTACTTGCAGCAGTCCGTCGTTGACCCGGGCGATTGATCCCCCGCCCGCGCCGATCGCCCTGATATCGATCATCGGCGAACACAGGTGGAAGCCGGCCGCTTCATGATTGACCGACTCCACGGGAACGCCATTGACTATCATAGCCACATCGAAGCTGGTTCCTCCCATGTCGGTCGTGATGACGTTTTCATGGCCCATGGCCAGGGCCAGTTCCAATGAGCCCATGACTCCCCCTGTCGGCCCGCTGGTCACCAGGGCGACGGGCTTCTGGCCGGCCTCGGTAGAGGGCATGACGCCGCCTGCGCTGTTCAATATGAAGAAGTTGCCCCGGAAAGCATGCTCGCGAAGGAGGGCTTCGATTTTGCCGAGGTATGAGACGACCTTGACGGCGAGATAGCTGTTCAGCGCGGTCGTTGCGGTCCGTTCGTACTCGCCCATGACCGGCGCTACTTCGCATGAGAGGCTCACGTATGCATCGGGCGCCTGCTCATGAATGAGTTCGCGGATGCGCTGTTCATGCCGGGGATGCCTGAAGGACCAAAGCAGAGAGACGGCAAAAGTCTCCACTTTTCGGGCCAGCAGCCTTGCGATGCTTTCCCTCACCCCGTCTTCATCCAGGGGCAGAATCACCCGGCCCGCATGATCGACGCGTTCCCGGACCTCTTCGATCAAGTGTCTCGGAACGATCGGTTCGGGATGCCGGCGCTTGCTGTACCAGCCCAGTTGCTCGCTCGGAACGCCCGCAGTGAAACCCTTCAGGCGTTGCAGGGCCAGCGTGTCGCCGAATCCCATCGTGGTGATCAGCCCTGTCGAGGCGCCGTCGCGTTCGATCAGCGCATTCGTCGCTTGCGTGGTGCCGTGCCCGAACGTTACGACTTTGGCCAGCAGTTCCTGCCTGGTCAGTCCGACCGATGCCGCTGCCAGATCTATGGCCTCGAAGAGGCCCTTCTGCAGCTCGCCAGGCGTGGTGGGCGCTTTCGTTGTTGTAACGTGTCCATTGGCGTCCATCAATACCAGATCGGTAAAGGTGCCGCCGATATCAATTCCCAAATACATGGTGTCTCCTCCTCTGAGCGCGCTACCGGTCGTTGGCGGGCGCTCTACAGTTTGGTTTTCTTGCCTAGAATCAGGTCGGCGGCTTTCTCGGCCATCATGATGATCGGGCCGTTGGTGGCTGCGCGCACCGTCCTGGGTATGGCCGAGCCGTCGACCACCCGCAACTGGTCGATGCCGCGTACTCGCATTTGCTCATCCAGCACCGCCATGGGGTCGTCGGCCCTTGCCATCTTGCAGGTGCCGACGGGATGATGCAGGGTGATGGCGGTGCGCCGGATGAATGAATCGACCTCCTCGTCGCGGCATACTGCGGGCCCCGGAGCGAGCTCTTCGGCGATGTATGGACGTAGCGGCGGCTGGGCTCCGATCTCGCGCATGCGCTTTACCATTTCGCGCACCGCGCGGCGGTCGCTTTCGGTGGCGAGAAAGTTCTGTTGGATCCGAACCGGAGCTCTCGGGTCAGGGCTTGCCAGCTGTACGTGCCCGCGGCTTTCCGGAGTCAGGTAGACGCCCTTGATTCCGAATGCGTCGACGTAGGGTTGAATGAAGGGCTTGAGATAAGGGCCGGCCGTCATGGGGGCGGCCGCCAATATCAATTGCGTGTCGGGAAGATCCAGCTCTGGCTGGCTGCGGACCAGCCCGACCGCGGCGGCGGGGATGGCGCCGGAAAGACCTGTGCCGAAGAGCCAGGTGCGCAGCACGTCCCTTCCGATGCGGTCCAGCCGCATGACGCGATGCAGCGGCCCTGGCGAAGTACGGCGCCACTTGAGATCGCAGACGATGTGGTCGTGCAGATTTCGTCCGACCCCGGGCAGGTTCGCCTGGATGGGTATGCCATGCTCCTGGAGCTGGGCGGGATCGCCGATTCCCGACAGCATCAGCAATTGGGGTGAGTTGATGACTCCTCCCGCCAGGATGACTTCGCGAGCCGCGAATATCTTTTCGGTTTTGCCCTCTCGCAGTATTTCGACTCCGATTGCTTTTTGTCCGTCCAGGATCACCCGGCTGACGGTGGAACCGGTTCTTACCGTGACGTTCCCGCGTGCGACCGCGGGACGAAGATAGGCGGATGCGGCGCTCCAGCGCCGCCCTTTGCGGATGGTGGCCTGCATCGGTCCGAAGCCTTCGACCGAGGCGCCGTTATAGTCGCTGTTGAGCGGATACCCTGCTTGCTGAGTGGCTTGCAGAAACGCATCGACCAGAGGGTCCCGGTAATGCAGGCGCTTCACGACAAGGGGGCCCTCGCCTCCGCGCAGTGCGCTCGCGCCTTCTTCCCAGCTCTCGCTTCGCTTGAAGTAGGGCAGCACCTCGTCGTACGACCAGCCTGTCAGGCCCAGGTCGTAAGCCCAATGATCGTAGTCTTGCCTGGCTCCCCGGCCATACGCCATTCCGTTGATGGATGAGCTTCCCCCAATGACCTTGCCGCGAGCGCATTCAATACGTCTTTGATCGAATCCGGGTTCCTGTTCAGTGAAATAATTCCAGTCAAAAAGCCGATTTTTCAGTATCAGGCCCCAGGTAAGAGGGATCTGGATGACGGGAGACCGGTCCGACCCGCCCGCTTCGAGCACCAGGATTCGGGACGTGGCGTCGGCCCCCAGGCGATATGCAACCGTGCAGCCGGCGGAGCCTGCCCCCACAATGATGTAGTCATAGTCCATGGGCTGCGCTCAGTCGAGCTTGAGATTGACGTTCTTTGTATACGTGAACTCCAACAGCTCTTCGAAGCATTCTTCCCTTCCGATGCCGGAGTTCTTGATTCCGCCAAACGGCGCTCCCATGAAATGCTGGCTGGTGTTGTTGATCCACACATAGCCTGTTTCAATCCTGCGCGCCGCCCGGTGGGCAGTGGCCAGGCTTGTCGTCCAGATTGAACCGGTAAGGCCAAACTTCACCGCGTTCACGTCGCGCCATAATTGTTCTTCGTCGTTCCACTTGAATACCGAAAGGATGGGTCCGAACACCTCTTCGCGGGCCAGGTGCATGGAAGCATCCACATCGGCGAAGATCGTGGGTTCGAAGAAGAAGCCGTCTTTCAGATTGGCGTTGTCCGGCTGCTTGCCCCCCGTCACCAGCCGGGCACCTTCGTCCAGAGCAGTACGGACGAAGCCCTGGACCTTCTCGAGTTGGGCGGCGCTGACAAGTGAGCCCATCGTCGTCTCCGGGTCGGTCGGGATGCCCGGTTTGTGTTTGCTTGCGAGCAGCGCGGCCACATCGGCCAAGACGTCATCGTGGATGGATTCGTGCAGAAACACCCGACTGGTCGACCCACAGCTTTGTCCCGACCATGTGAAGTTCATTCCATTGACTATGCCCTGCACCAGTTTTTCCCGGTCGGCGTCTGGGTACGCCACCAGCGCGTTCTTTCCTCCAAGTTCCAGCAGCACGGGCTTCAGATCGTCGGCGGCATTCTTCATCACGGCCTTGCCTGTAGGAACGCCGCCAATCAAGGTAATTTTGCGTACGAGCGGATGTTGGGTAAGCGCTTCGCCGCATTCCCGAGTTCCGCACAAAAAATTCACGACGCCCGGAGGAAAAATACCGCCGATCAGCTCCGCCAGCCGAAGGATGGACAGTGGAGCCTGGTCCGGGGACTTGACCACTACGGTATTGCCTGCCGCCAACGGTGCCGCGATGCGCAGTGCGGCGAACATCAACGGATGGTTATAGGCGACGATTCGGGCGACTACTCCCAATGGCTCGCGTATCGTGTAGTTCAGGTTCTGGTCGCCCATGGGGATGGTCTGGCCCTTTATCTCGGTTGCCAGGCCGGCGAAGTAGTCAATTCCATCCGCGGCGAAATTGGCATCATGAGCCAGGATCGATACTGGGTTGCCGTTGTTCAAGGAGTCGAGCAGAGCAAGCTCCTGGGCGTGCTGGCGCAAGACATCGGCTGCCTGACGCAAGAGTCGTCCCCGGGCTGTCGGCGTGGTTGCCGCCCATGCCGAAAACGCCTGATGTGCTGCTTGTACGGCAGCATCGACGTCTTCGCTGCTGGCCACCGGAACCTCACAGATCGCTTCGTTATAGGCGGGATTGATGGTTTCCGCATAGAGGCCGCGGATAGGCTTGTGCCAACCGCCGCCATAGTAAAGGGCCCGGTGGCTGGGCAGCAGTCCTGATGGGATTTGATGCGTTCGCATTGGAAATGCTCTCCGTGCAAAGAGAATAATGTCGGTTTTTACTGTTGCCGCTGTGATCGCCAGGTGCGCGCGGTAGAAGCGGCCAACGTTGAGGGGAGTGTGTGCCGCTCGCATCCCGCCTTGGGTCTGGCAATGGCAAACATGGGTTATAGGCGCCGTCTCACTCGCAATCTTTCCCTCGACGTTTTTATTTGTGGTCATGGTAGCGTTGGGGTTTAATAGCGTCTAATACAAAGTTTTCCCTGCAAACATAGTTATTTGGCTATATGACATCGGATAATTCACAGTTCGGGTTAATGCGCAGATTCGATTCGCAGTTGACGCTGAAGAAGATCGAGATTTTTTGTCTGGTGGCCGAATTGCAAAGCGTCACGCGGGCGTCGCAACACCTTTTTGTGTCTCAACCTGTCGTCACGGCACATTTGCGCAGTCTCGAAGAGAAGCTGGGCGCGCCTTTGTTGCGCCGCGAAGGGCGGGGCGTTGTGCTCACCCCTGCCGGAGAAAGGGTGTTCAAGTGGGCCAAAGAGATGGTCGCAAAAACCAGGGAACTCGAGCGCGAGCTTGCCGGCGAAATCGAAGTGGGCAGTGGCCGGGCTGTAGTCGCTTCGTCGATGAGCGTGGGTTCTTATTTATTGCCGCCCATTGTGTGTGATTTTCAACTGCAACACCCGGAAGGGCTGGTAGAAGTTGTCATTTCAAACCCGCAGGCGGCGCTCGATGCCGCCCGCACGGGCATTTGCGATTTTTCGGTTCTTATTGTCTCGCCGGACCAGATTACGACGGGGCTTATCGTCGAGCCTTTGTGGGACGAGCCGTTGCTGCTGATGAGCGCGCCCGAGAGCAAATGGGTGGGTGACAGCACCGATCGGGAAGAGATGGCCAGGCTGCCTTTTATCAGCACATCCAATAGCACGGTGATGTATCAGCTGGAAGAAGGCCAACTGCGCCACAACGGTATCCCTTCGCGCAGAATCGTACTTTACCTAGGCCATCCCGAAGCCCAGAAAGAGGCGGTGCGCCGCGACGTTGGCGTATGTTTTTTTACCCGTTCGGCGGTGGAAGAAAACCTGAAACGTGGCGATATGCGCTGGGTGCGCACACCAGGGCTTGAGCTGAGCATCCCGCTTTACACGCTACACCGCGAAGACAAGCACTTTTCGCCGTTCCAGCACGCTCTCAAGGCTTATGTCGAGGCTGCACAGCCTGATGGAATGCCTGTATTGCGCTGATTGAATGTTTTTGTCGCTTTCTAGAGCAGATAACGCGAAGGCCCCGGTTTGGCCAGCGGCGGGACAAGCGCCAGGCTCGGACCTGGCGCTTTGCCGTTCAGTCGCGTCCGGCTTCGATGATGGCCTGGGCCAGGCGCGGCGGATTCGAAAACCAGGTTTCATGGCTGCCCGCGCACTCTACCAGCCTGAACAGGCCAAGGCGCTCGGAAAGGCGCGGGTGCCAGGGCAGGCCATGCGGCAAGGCGATGTCTTGCTGGCAGTTCAGGTACGACTTGCCGATATTCAGCTGGGCCAGCGGCTGCTTCAGGCTGATGGGGTCGATGAAGGTGTGATAGGGATGCGGGTTCAGCTTGGCGTAGCTGGATTGCGCCAGCGCCAGGTCTGCGTCATTGATGAACGCCTCGCGCCAGACTGGAAACGGAAGCATCACCGCGTTGTTGTTCTGGGCGGCGATCGAATCGAACAGCTCTACGTAGTGGGGCGGGACCAGGTCGTTCAGGCACTGGCCGTCGAGGGGAACGAAGGCGTTTACATAGACCAGCCGCTCGAGCCGGTCGGCAATGCGGTCGGCCACGCCCGAAATCACCATGCCGCCATAGCTATGACCCACCAGGCGCACCTTGCGCAGATCTTTCTCTTCAATGAAGCGTACGGCGGATTCGATGGCGTCGTTCAGGCCCATGGTGCTGCGGTCGTCTTCGGGGCGATTGCCCGCCAGCGTGGGGCAATGAACCACGTGCCCGCTTTCGCGCATGTGCTTGGCGACGGCTTCCATTTCGGCGCCGGTGTGCCAGGCGCCGTGGATGATGACATAAGTATCTGACATCTTTTGTCTCCTTGTGTGGATTGTTTTTGTTGCGGCTTGCGTATTCTTGCACAAGGCGGCTGGCGCTTCAAAAAGCTGTTTTAATGTCGGGGCAGCGTGCCAACTTCATCAATTCGACATGACCGATACCACCCTTGCAGCAGATCAGGCCTACTCTGTGCTTCCCGAAGGCACTCAGCGCGGCAATATATGGCGGCTTTCCATTGCCCAGGCCTTGGCCGGGGCCAATGCCATCGTGGTGTTCGCCACGGGCTCCATCGTGGGCAATATGCTTGCCCCCACGCCGATGTTCGCCACCTTGCCCATTTCCATATTCGTCGTCGGCATGGCGGCGTGCATCCTGCCCGTGGGCGCGATTGCCCGGCGATACGGCCGGCGCACTTCTTTTCTGGTGGGAACCGCGGCAGGCGTGCTTGCCGGGCTATTGGCCATGGTGGCGGTGCTGCAGGCGGGGTTCTGGCTGTTCTGCCTGTCCACCTTCTTTGCGGGGAGCTATGCAGCGGTCGTGCTTTCCTTCCGTTTCGCGGCGGCCGATGGCGTAGAACCCAAGCGGCGCGCGCGGGCGCTGTCGCTGGTCATGGCGGGCGGGGTTGCCGCAGGGGTCGTGGGCCCGCAGCTCGTCACCTGGACGATGGACCTTTGGCCTCCCTATATGTTTGCCGCCACCTATCTGGTGCAGGCGGCGGCCGCCGCGCTTTCGGCGCTTATCCTGCTTGGCGTCCGGCTGCCCATGCCCACCGCGGCCGAGGTGGCGGGCGGGCGGCCGTTGAGCGTCATTGCCAGGCAGCCGCGTTTCGTCGCCGCCGTGGTGTGCGGGGCCGTGTCCTACATGCTGATGAATTTCCTGATGACAGCCGCGCCCCTGGCGATGCACCTGTGCGGGCACTCGCAGGAATCGGCCAACCTGGGCCTTCAATGGCATGTCATCGCCATGTATGGGCCCAGTTTCTTCACGGGCAGCCTCATCACGCGTTTCGGCGCGGGGCGCGTCGCCAGCGTCGGCCTGCTGCTTACGGGCATTTCGGCCGCGGTCGGGCTGGGAGGCATCGATGTGATGCACTTCTGGTGGATGCTGGTGCTGCTGGGCGTGGGCTGGAATTTCGGCTTCCTGGGGGCGTCTTCGCTGGTGCTGGAATGCCATCGCCCCGAGGAAAAGACACGCGTGCAGTCGCTTAACGACTTCATCGTGTTCGGCCTGATGGCGATAGGGTCCTTTTCATCGGGCGGCCTGCTTTCCGCCTATGGCTGGGACATGGTGCTGTGGGTGTCCTTCGTGCCCCTGGTCCTGGCGGTCGTGGCGCTGGCGCTGGCCATGCAAAGAAGGGCGCGGGCCGGCGCCGATGAGGCAAGCGTACAGCAATAGCTGCTTCATCTTTCAATTCACACGAACTGCACATGCCCCGCATCGCACTCATCCATGCCCTGGCCCATTCGGTGGCCCCCATCAACCAGGCCTTTGCCCGGCACTGGCCGCAGGCCGGCCTGATGAATCTGCTGGACGACAGCCTGTCTTCCGATCTGGCAAAGGGCAGCCTCGATGCCCGCATGCACCAGCGCTTCCACACGCTGGCCGACTACGCCGTCGATTGCGGAGCCGACGGCATCCTGTTCACATGCTCGGCCTTTGGTCCCTGCATCGATGCCGTGGCCGCCCGCCATGCTTCCATGCCCGTGCTCAAGCCCAACGAGGCGATGGTTGCGGCGGCGGCCCGGCAGGGCGGGCGTATCGGCCTGGTGGCCAGCTTTGCGCCCACCCTGGCATCGATGCCGGCCGAGTTTCCGTCGACCGTCAGCGTGGATGTGGAGCTGGCCGACGGCGCCCTGGCCGCCCTGGAAAACGGCGACGGCGCAAGGCACGACGCGCTGGCGGCCGAAGCGGCGCAGCGCCTGTGCGAACGAGGCTGCAACCTGATCGCCCTGGCGCAGTTCAGCCTAGCCAGGGCTGCGGACACGGTGCGCGGCAGGGTATCCGTTCCTGTGCTGACCACCGTGGACAGCGCTGTGGAACTGCTTCGAAGCAGGCTGACGTCCTGAGCAATTTATTGAATACTCACGACATTATTCCTCTATCATGAGGGCAGGAAACACTCCATTCGCCCCGGCATAGAAGAAACCATGACACAGCAGCAACTGCCCGCATCAGGCGGCCCCGGCCAGCGCATTCCCCGGTCCGCCTATGTGCTCACCGGCTGCGTCGGGGTGATCGGAGCGAATTCGCTGGTGCTGGGCCCCATTGCGCCCGAAGTGTCGCGCAGCTTTGGCGCCGACGTGGCCACGGTCATGATGGCCACGGCGGCCTTTGGCTTTGGCGCCGCGATCAGCTCCCTGTTTCTTGCGCCGCGCATAGACCGCTTCGGCGCGCATCGCATGCTGCGGCTGGCCATGACGCTGCTTCCGATCGCGCTGGCGGCCAGCGCGCTTTCCCCCATGGTCGCGGTGCTGGTGCTGGCGCAGTTCGCGGCGGGCATCGCCTCGGGCGTGGCGCTGCCGGCCATCTATGCCGGCGCGGCCAATATGGCCCCGCCGGGGCGCGAGAGCAAGACCATCGGCGTGGTATTGAGCGGCTGGATGCTGAGCATGGTGGTGGGGGTGTCGCTGGCGGCCATCATTGCCGACCTGACGCACTGGCGCGTCGTGTATGGCGTGGTGGCCCTGCTGGCGGTACTGGCCTTGGCCTTGCTTTCACTTGTGAAACGCCAGGCCGCGCCTTCGGCGGACAAGGGGACAAGCCCTTTTGCCGCGCTGGGCCTGGCCGGCATCAGGCCGCTGCTGTTCGCCTGCGGGGCCTTCATGATGGCTTTTTATGGCCTTTATGCCTATCTAGGCGATTACTTCCACAGCAAATTGGGCCAGCCGGTAAGCGCCAATGGCTTGATCACCCTCGTATACAGCATGGGCTTTGGCAGCGCCATTTTGATGGGCGGCCTCGTCAATCGCGTAGGGGTCCGGCGCATGCTGTCGACGGCGCTGTTTTGGGTGGCCGCCGTGTACCTGCTGTTGGGGGCGATAGGCAGCGGGCTTGCCGCGGTGCTTTGCCTTCTGGCGGCATTGGGTTTCGGCAACTATTACGGGATCAATCTGCTGATCGTGCGCTTGACCGCCATCGATCCCGCCAAGCGCGGCACCATCATGGGCCTGCACAGCACGGTGACCAACCTGGCCGTGTTCGCGGGGACGAGCAGCTTCGGCCTGGTATACGAGGCCGGTGGCTTTGCCATGACGGCCTACGCCGCAACGGCCCTCACCCTGGCGGCCGCGGTGGCCAGCATGGCTCGCCGCTGACGTTTTCTCGTCCTTGCCGCCGGGTCCGTGCGCGCTTGCGTGCGCCCAAGGGCGGCGCAAGCGGGTTTCACTTTTCGGGCATTGCCGAAGAGTGGTGGCTGGTGATCAGCCACTGCCTGCCGTCCCATTTGTAGGTATAGGTGTAGCGGGCGACGACCTGGCTGCCGGTGGAGGCGAAGGTGAAGGTGTAGATGCCTGCGTCAAGGGCCGTGTTGCAGCCGATTTCTATCATTCTGGCGTTGATTCTTCCGCTGGGCTTGTCGGCCAGGAAATGGTGGAAGTAGTCCTCTTTCTCGGCTGCTGAAAACCGCAGCTTGTTCGACAGGGTGGGCAGCAGGATGGACCGTTGGGCATAGTTGGCCACCACCTTGTCCGGGTCGCCGGTTTGCAAAGAGGCGTTCCACCTGTCGAACAGGGCGGCGATGTCCTGTTCGCTGGCCGCCTTGCAGGCCTCGGTTCGCGAGGCGGATGTGGGTGTGTCGGACGGAGGCGTGGCACAGCCTGCAAGCGCGACAAGCAGGACGACGGAGAGGGCGGTGGTGTTCTTCATCGGGTTCCTTTGCGACGAAATACAGAATGGATCAGCGATGCCGGAAGCAGCATCGCCCCAGAGGCCGAAAGGCGTGAGCGGCTGGCACGTGAGGCTTTGTATCAATTTTTCGGGAATTTATCCAGCACTGGGACATAGCCTGGAGGCCGCGGCCATGGGCATGGACGAGCAACCTAGGATATACCCTAGTTTTGCTTTCTCGGCATTGCAAAGGGCGATCCACGCAGGCACTATTGTAATAACAATTGTAAAAACAACTATTAAGCTGGCCAGTTCACGGCGGTTGGCATCACTACAGGAGAGGACAATGAAAAGCTGTCATGTATTGGGTGTGGTCGCTGCCGCCGCCACGGCGTTGATCCTGGGCTGGGCTCCGCAAGGGGCGCAGGCTGCCGAAACCACGGTGCTGACGTTCAATCGCTGGACGCCGGCCACCCACCACTTCCATGCGCGCATCATGAAACCCTGGGCGGACAGGGTCGAAGAGGCCACGCAAGGCAGAGTGAAGATCCAGTTCACCGCCGCGTCGCTGGGGTCGCCCGCCCGCCAGTTTGACCTTGCGCGCACCGGGGTGGTGGATATTGCGTCCTCCAACCAGTCATACACGGCCGAGCGCTTTCCCCTGGCGGGGTTCGCCGAACTGCCATTTCTTTCTTCGAATGCAGAGGCGTTGTCGGTCGCGAACTGGCGGGCCACCGTTGCGCTCCAGAAGCAGGTGGATGAATACCAGGGCACCAAGCTGCTGACTGTATTCTCGAATGGCCCCGCCATGATCTTTACGCGCGACAAGGCCGTGAAAACAATTGCCGATCTCGACAACCTTCGAGTCAGGGCTTCCGAGGGAATACCTGCGCGCGTAGCCCAGTTGCTGGGCGCGGTGCCGGTGTCGGCGCCCATTACCGAGGCGTATCAGATGCTGTCCAAGGGCATCATCGAAAGCATCATCCTGCCGCCGGATTCCATCCACAGTTTCAAGATGGACCAATACCTGAAGCACATGACGACCACGCCCGACGGCCTGTTCTCTTCGACCTTCTTCGTGGTGATGAATGAAGCCAAATGGAATTCCTTGTCCGAACAGGACCGCGAAGCGATCATGAGCGTCTCCGGCGAGAACTTCGCTCGAGAAGCGGGCAAGGTCTGGGACGATCAGGACAAAATGGCGCTCGCCGCCTTCAAGAAGGGCGGGATGGACTCCCATGTGGCAAACGAGGCGCTTGCCGCTGAAATCAGTAAAAGGCTTGCGGTTCTGGAAGAGGAATGGCTCGCCCTGGCCAAGGCGAAAGGCGTGGACGGAGCGCAGTTGCTGAAGGGTGTCCGTGACGACATACGAAGCTACCGCGATTCCGCCGGCTCGACGGAAGGCAAGCAATGAGCGCGCTGGAAAACGACCCGGGCCTTGGCGAGGAAGGCCGTGCGGCTCGGCGATTGACGCTGGTCATGGGGGTTCTGGGCGGTGCGGCGCTGATGGCGTTGATGCTGGTCACCGTGGTCGACGTGGTGGGCCGCAACGTCATCGACGTCACGGTCATTGGCGCCTATGAGCTCTCGGAATTGGCGGTAGGGCTTATTGTCGCCGCGGGCCTGCCTTTGGTAGCCTTGCGCAGCGACCACGTGCACATCGATATGGCGCTGCCGCTGCTGAAGGGCTGGCTGCGCAGCTTGCAGCAACCCGTGGCGCTGTTTGCCACGGCGCTTGCAGAGGGTATTGTGGCCTGGCAGGTGTGGGTACAGGCGGAGCTGGCCACGGATACCCAGCGCACCACCTCGATGCTTCATTTGCCGGTGTCGCCGGTTCTGTACATCACGGCGATTCTATTCGGCGTATCGGCGCTGTTGACCACTGTCCACGCGCTACGGAAGATCGCGGCTCGGCGAGAAACGCCTGAAGGGAGCGGAACATGACGGCTTCCCTGATCGGTTTTGCCGTCATGGTGCTGATGATGGCGGCGGGCATACCCATAGCGGTATGCATGGGCGCGGTGGGGGTCGTGGGCTTTGGCCTGCTGGTGGGCTGGGCGCCCGCGCTGGCCATGACAGGGCAGATTGTCGTCGACAACATGCTGAACTACAGCTTTTCTCTGTTGCCCCTGTTCATACTGATGGGCAACCTGATAGCCCAGTCTCGCTTGTCGCAAGACCTGTATTCGGCCGCCTATGCCTTCCTGGGCCACTATCGGGGAGGCCTGGCGCATGCCACCATCCTGGCCTGCGGAGGCTTCAGCGCCGTGTCGGGATCCAGCATGGCGACAGCCGCGACCATGGGAAAAGTGGCCCTGCCGCAAATGCGCCGCTATGGCTATGCGGACGGGCTGGCAGTGGCTTCGGTCGCAGCCGGGGGCACGTTGGGCATACTGATACCGCCCAGCGTCATTCTGATCATCTACGGCTTTCTCACCAATACCGATATTGCCCAGCTGTTCATGGCGGGTGTGCTTCCCGGCTTGCTGGGCATCCTGCTCTATAGCATGGCGGTCACGTATGTCACGCTCGTCAATCCGAAGGCGGGTCCGCGCGGCGAGCGCACGGCCTGGCCGCAGCGCTTGCGCGCCCTGGTCAATGTGTGGGCCATCGTCGTGTTGTTCGTGCTTATTCTCGGCGGCATCTATTCAGGGCTGTTTACGCCCAACGAGGCGGCGGGAATAGGCGCGGCGGGAGCGTTCCTGTTCGCCCTGGGCCGCCGCACCCTTACCTGGCAGCGCTTTCTGCATATTGTGGTCGACACGGTGCGCACCACCTCCATGATGTTCTTCCTGCTTTTCGGCGCGCTGCTGTTCTCGAACTTCCTCAGTATTGCTGGGGGCGCCACGGCGCTCGAGCAATGGATCGGAGGCCTGGGGGTGTCGCCCCTGGCGGTGATGATCATCATCGTGTGCATCTATCTCGTGCTGGGCACGATGCTCGAGAGCCTCTCGATGATTCTGCTGACGGTGCCGCTGCTGCTGCCCGTGGTTTCAGGCCTGGGCATTGATCTCGTCTGGTTCGGCATAGTGGTCGTCATCGCGACCGAAGTAGGGCTTATTTCGCCGCCGGTGGGGCTGAATATTTTTGTGTTGAAGGCGACCTTCCCGGATATATCGACCGGCCAGGCATTTCGGGGCGTCCTGCCCTTCTTTGTGTTCGATCTGGTGCGAATCGGCCTGGTGCTGGCTTTCCCGGCGATCGCCCTGTTTTTGCCGGCTCTTATGAACTAGGCGGCGCCGGCCTGGCATGGGAAGACCGGGGCCGGATGCGTTGCCACGGCCTGTCGCTGCCGTCAGGCCCACCGAGTATGCAAGAGCGTTGGAATTGGAGATGAGAATGAGCAAGCAGTTTCAGGCGGAAATAGCAGGTGGGGGAATTTGCGCCCTGACCACGGCCGCCGCGTTGGCGCAGCGCGGCTGGAGGGTCAGGGTGCACGAGCGCAATGCCGAGATCCGCGAGACGGGGGCCGGCATCTACATCTGGGGCAATGGCCTGCGTGTGCTCGAGGCGGTGGGCGCGCGCGAAGAGGCGTTGCGCAATGCCAATCGCGGCATGGCCTCCGAGTTGCGCGACTGCAACAACAACGTCATTCCGCGGGTGCCGGTGCAAGGCGAGGGGGCGGTCGAGGTATTTGCGCTGCCCCGGCAGCAGTTGCTGCAAGCCCTGCTTCATGCGGCGCTGGCCGCGGGGGTCGAGGTGGTGACGGGTTCCGAGGCCGTGGGCGCCACACCTGAGGGCAGGCTGCTGTTGCGGGACGGCAGTTCGCTGGCGGCTGACGTTGTCGTAGGAGCCGACGGCGTGCACTCCAGGGTAAGGGATTCATTGGGACTGGCGAGCCAGTTCGAGCTGCTGTCCGAGGGTGCGATACGCGTCATGGTTCCCCGCCTGCCTCAAGACGGCGACGGCCGCTTCGTGGAACATTGGAATGGAACAAGGCGCATCCTCGTCACGCCCTGCTCGCCGGACCAGGTCTACATCGCCCTCACCTGCTTGCACAATGACACCGAAGCGGCCCGGGTTCCCGTGGACAAGGCGCTTTGGAAGGCCAGCTTTCCGCACCTGGCATCCCTGATCGACCGTATCGGCCCTTCGGCGCGGTGGGACCGCTTTTCCATGGTCAAGCTGAAGCGATGGTCTCAGGGTCATGTCGCCGTTACAGGGGATGCGGCCCACGCAATGCCCCCCAATCTTGGACAGGGCGGCGGCACCGCGATGCAAAACGGCCTGTCGCTGGCCCACGAGCTCGGGGCCGTTGCCTCGCGTGAAGACATTCCCCAGGCGCTTGCGCGCTGGGAGGAGCGCGAGCGCGAACTGACCGAACACACGCAGCTTTGGAGCATGCTCTATGGCGTACTGACCTCTTGGCCGGATGAGCTGCGCACCGCTGCAATGGGCTTCGCCAGCAGCCATCCGTGGCTTTCCGCGCAGCGCTTGCGCACTGCCCGAAGCCATCCCACCGGGGCGAGCCCGCTGGCAACGGAGGGCGCCGCATGAGCTGGGATGCATTGCCGCCACGCCCTCCAATGCTGCACCCCGAAGCCGGCCCCTATGCGGAACGGGTGCTCGAGCTGACCCGCGCCGCGCAGTTGCGGACAAGGCCGGTGCTGGATGTCTCTTATGGGGACGATTACTGGCAGAAGCTCGATATCTATCCGCCCGCCCGTACCGCCGGCGAACCCGTGCCCGTGCTGATGTTTCTACACGGAGGAGCATGGACTTGCGGCTACAAAGAGTGGATGGGCTTCATGGCGCCTTTATTCGTAGACTTGCCGGCCATTTTCATATCGGTGTCGTATCGCTTGTCGCCGGAGTCGAAATTTCCCGAGGCGCTGCACGATACCCAGGATGCCTTGTCGTGGGTCTGGCGGAATATCGGAGCGCATGGCGGCGACCCGGGCCGCATCGCGTTGGGCGGCCATTCCGCCGGAGGGCATCTGGCGGCGCTGTCGGTCCTTGACGCAGAGGGCTTGGCTCAACGCGGCCTGCCTCCCGACGTGGTCAAGGTCTGCCTGCCCGTTTCTGCCCCTCTTGACCTGAGGGCGCCGCCTGACTGCAGGGACGCGGGCCAGCAGCGAGCCTACCGCGACTTCCTGGCGCATGAGCAGGACGATGTCCGTGCCAGCCCCATCGCCAGGGCAAGGCCTGTTGAAACGCGATTTCTCGTTGCGTGGGGCGAAAACGATTTCCCGCGCATCACGATGCAGGGCCCCCTGATGGTCGAGGCCCTGTCGCATGCGGGCGTCGAGGCGGCCGGGATGCAGCTGCCGGGCGCTTCTCATTTCGACACCAGCCTGAACTGCATCCAGGCGGGGCACCCGTGGACGCTCGCCGCGCGCGAACTGATTGCCGGCATGCCCTGGCCGGCGCGGCGTGCCCCGTTGGCTGCAGCTTCCCGTATCCAAGGACAGAGTTGATATGATTTCTCACCGCATTACAAAAGACTCGGCACTGGCCGGCAAGGTCGTGGCCGCCGTCTCAATGACGCATACGCCGGGCCTGGGAGATCGCCTGGACGCGCCGCCGGCCGACCAGATGAGCCGCTTGTACCAGGCATTCGGCCAGGTCCGGCAGGAACTCGAGGCGGCGGAGCCCGACTTGGTGCTGGCGTTCGTCAATGACCACTTCGACATGTACTGGCTGAACAATATGCCGGCATTCTCGGTGAGCGTATCCGATGTCCATTACGGGCCTTCGACCGATGCGCAGGACTGGCTGCAGATGGCACGGCGGCCTCATCCCGGCGACGCTGGCTATGGCAAACACATACTCGAGCAGTGCATCGCCGACGGCTTTGATATGATGCGTTCCGGCCCGGCAGAGTTCAATCACAACGTGCTGATACCCAAGAAGTTCCTTTGGCCGGATCGCGACATTCCCGTCGTGCCGGTCTTCATCAATTGCTTTGCGCCTCCGCTACCCGCATGGCGCAGAAGCTATGAGCTGGGCCGGTGCATACGAAAAGTCATTGCCAGCCGGCCCGAGCGGGTCGCCTTGCTGGCGTCGGGCGGTATTTCGCATTGGCCTCCCTTTGTCGATGAAGATCGCATTCCCGCCGATGATGAATTGCTGCAGCGCCAGCTTCGCACCCAGCGCGAAGGTCCCGCTGCCCGAGCGGCGGACCCGCACTTGCGGCGCGATTTCCACGCCCGCGAAGCGCAGATGTCGGCGAGCGACCAGCCATTGATCAATGTTGAATGGGATCGCGACGTCATGGCGGCCCTCGAGCGCGGCGATATAGAGCATCTGCTGCGCCAGGACTACGCCGCGGTCGAGCGGTCGGGCGGCAACGGCGGACATGAGATGGCGATGTGGATAGCCCTGGCGGGCGTGCTGGACGGAGCCCCGGGCAGAACCGTGATTTATGAGCCCGTAAAGGAATGGATGGGGGGTGTGGGTATCCTCTCATACTGAGGAGAACGCCAACGTGATCGAGACCAATGCATGAACAAAGCAGATACCAATGTCGCTGTGCGGCGCGGCGCCTCCCGGCCCGCTGAGGCGGCATCTTCCCAAGATTCGCTGTCCGGCAGGAACCGGGGCACCGACTTGCCCGAGGACTGGCAGTTGAACGGCAACGTCGCGCACTATTTTTCAAGAATCATCAATCGGCTGAATCTTGACCTGGCGGACAGAGTGCGGGCGCTGGATATTACGGCCCAGCATTATCGTGTTCTGCAGATACTTTATTTTGGCGACGGAATCACCATCGGAGCGCTCAGGAAGCGCATCGTCATTACGCTTCCCGTGCTTAGCCGCGTCCTGGACCAGATGCAGCAGCGTGGCTTGCTGGTCAGGCAGTCCAAGCCGGAAGATGCGCGTTATACCTATATATTCCTGACCCAGAAGGGCGTCGATGCATATGAAAAGGCCTGGCCTGAAGCCAGGCCCATTATCGACGACGCCCTGGAAGGGTTGACGCGCAGCGAGTTGCGTACCCTTTTGAGCCTTATTCAGAAGATAGACGGCCGCATCAACGAATAAGCGCCTGCCGATAGCGGGCTCAGCCCCTTATGCGCTGTTGTTCTGCTGCTCGATCAGCGAGTCTTGCGTGGCGTAATAGGCGGCGACCGCCTTGCGCAGGTTGAAGCGGACGCTTTCCTGCACCGCCTCGACGTCTTTGTCCATGAAGGCCTCGGTAATTTTGCGGGTCGAGGTCAGGGACCACTCGCGGAACTTGGGGTTGCGCAGCGTGGCCAGCCGTACGGCTTCGACGTGGTCGGCCAGGCGCGTGATCATGCTGGCCAGGTGCCGATTGGGAACCTGGCTGATCCAGGTGGTGCGGAAGAGATCGTTGGCCTCCATATAGCCGATGATGTCGTTCGATTCATGCGCCTTGATCGATGCCTCGGTGGCCTGGCTCATGACGGCAAGGCCTTCGAGCGTGGCGCTTTCGCAGGCGCTGGCGGCGGCCGGGGGTTCGAGCAGCAGGCGCACTTCGAACATCTGGGCAATGTCGGTGGGTGTGAAGCGGCGCAGCACGAAACCGCGCGAAGTGCCTTCGAGCAGGCCTTCGTGCTTGAGCTGCAGAAGCGCCTCGCGCACCGGCATGCGCGACACCGAAAGAGAGGCCGCGATCTCGTGGTCGACCAGCCTGTCGGCCAGGCCGACCTCGCCCTGGCGCATGCGCGAGCGCAGATGATGGTAGACCTTTTCACGGATGCTGAGCTTTGGCGGCTGCGGGCGGGTGGCCGGCGGGCCGGGTTTCCGGGCGGTGCGTGTCATGGCGGATCAGATGCCTTGTTGGTGCGCAGGACGAACTTGCAGTGCTTGCACCCCTGCGCGGCGCATGCGGTTTCTTCCACGGATACAGGGGCCTGCGCAATGAGCGTGCCTACCGCGGAAAGCATGCCGGCGATGGCGCTGCATACGGGCTTCTCGCTGGCGCCGAAGCCCGCGGCGAAGGGGCTGTTATGCACTATGAGCTCCCATTGCCCCGGGGTATTTTGATTGAATGCCCATTTTCCCCAGCCCAGTTCGGCCGAATAGGCCTCCATGGTTTGAAGAAAGCGCGGGGCATCATTGTGCTGCGACTGAAAATAGGATTGGGCCGACTTGCCGCCCGATTCGCGCACGGCCTGTCCGAACGCGGCCAGAGCCTGGGCTTGCGCTTGCGGCTCGAGCTTGCGAAATATACCCATGAGCACATCGGCGCGCAACATGAGGTAGCGGCGGTCGGCATCGGTGATCTGCCCCGATTGGGTGTCCCAGTGCAGCTTTTCGCGAAGTGTCTGACCCATTTCCTTGTTTCCTTCAAGCCCGCCCAAATGGCTTTCTTACTGATTCAATGATGAACATTATACTTCTTGGATTTAAATTATCTTATTGATATATAACAATAAAAATAATAGGGAAAACCATAATCTCAATTTTTTTCATCAAACAATATACTGTTTTCCTGCGGTCGCCGGCATGGGCTGCAATGCTTTTCGGGGGCTTCCGCCTGAAGCGGAAGCGTTCTGTGGTTCAAGTGCACTCAAGGAAAATCCCGTGAAAATATGGCAAAAATTGGCAGTTGGCCTGGCATGTGCGTTCTGTCTGCACGGCGTTGCCGCCCAGGCCCAAGAGCGGCCTCAAGAACTCAAAATCGCATACCCGGTCGACGTCCCGAACTGGGATCCCACCGCAGTCACTTTTCCGGCCGGGCAGTCCATCTACAAGGCGGTTTTCGATTCCCCCATATTCGTGGGGGGCGATCTGCAGGCCGGCCCCAGGCAGATCAAGGCATGGCAATGGCTGGACGACAGCGGTACCAAGCTGCAGGTCGAGTTGCGCGACGACATCTACTTTCATGACGGCAGCCCGCTTACCGCCGAAGACCTGAAGTTCACGCTCGATCGCGCCATCGAGAACAAGACGCTGGCGCTGCACGGCATGATACCCACGCTCGAGTCGGTCGAGGTGCAGGGGCCCCACAAGGCGGTCATCCATTTTTCCAAGGCCACGCCTACGGCTCTGAAGGGGCTGGCCTTCCTGTCGGCCTACATCCTGCCCAAAGCCTATTTCGAGAAGGTGGGCCCCGAAGGGTTCGCCAGCAAGCCCATCGGCGCCGGCCCGTACAAGCTGGTCGACTACCAGCGCGGCTCGCGCATCACGCTCGAGGCATTCGACAAATACTGGCAGGGCGAGCCGGCCATCAAGCGCGTCATCGTCGATATCGTGCCCGATTCTTCGGCACGGGTGGCCGCCATCGAATCCGGACGCGCCGATATCTCGGTGCAGATCCCGGTGCGCGAAGTAAACCGCCTTGAAAAGAACCCCAATCTCGTTGCCAAGGTGTATCCGTACAGCGAAATCTACATCCTGCAAATGCCCAGCTATGTCGATGCGTTCCAGAACGAACACGTGCGCAAGGCCATGCAGCTGGCCATCAACAAGCAGGGCCTGTCCAAGGCTTTCTACAACAACCAGGCGCAGCCCATCTCGGTGCTGGCCACAAAGGGTTCGCCCGGCGACGTGCCCGATTTCAAGATCGAGTTCGACCAAGAGAAAGCCGCCCAGGAACTGGCCAAGGCGGGCTACAGCAAGGACAAGCCGCTGAAGATCCGCATGCTGTCCACCAACAATACCTTCCCCTCCGATTACGACGTGGCCCGCGCCATCTCGCAGATGTGGTCCCGCATCGGCATCGAGGCCAATGTCGAAGAAATCACGGTGGCCAAGTATCTTGAACTGAGCCATTCGTCCAAGGTGCCGGGCGTGATGCTCTACAGCTGGGCCAATGCCACGGGCGACCCCGAAATCTTCACCGGCCGCATCCTTGACCCGCGCCTGCGGTTCTCCACATGGAAAGAGCCCGGCCTGGCCGACGAGCTCGATGCGCTGAACGTGCAGATGGACGAAGAAAAGCGGGTCGAAGGCTACCGAGCGCTGAATCAAAAGGCGGCCGAGAATGCATGGAGCCTGCCCGTGCTGCAATCCATCTCAACCATCGCCTACAAAAAGGGCCTGAACGTCGAAACCTACCAAACGGGCTACATCCTGCCGCAGGAGTACTCATGGAAGTAAGGCAGGAAGCAGGGGCTGCCTGCGGGCACATGGTCTTGCCACGCCGGCCTGCATAAGGAGAAGGGCTTTATGGCTAGCTATGCAGCCCTTCTTGGCAGGAAGCTGGGCACGGTGTTCCTGACGGCACTATTGCTTTCCATCGTCGTGTTCATCGTGCTCCGCATCATTCCGTCCGACCCGCTGGCAATGATGCTGCCGCCTTCGGCCACGCAGGCCGACATCGACTTCATCCGCAAAGAGCTGGGGCTTGACGGTTCAATCTTCCAGCAGTACCTGGTGTGGCTGGGCAACGCGCTGCAGGGCGACCTGGGCGCCTCGATCTATTTCCGCACCCCCGTGCTCGAACTGCTGAAGACGGCCTTGCCGCCCACGCTGGAACTGGTGCTGGTCAGCCTGGTCATGGCCCTGGCCATCTCGATTCCGGGCGGCGTGCTGTTGTACAAGCTCGAGCGGCGCAAGGGCGAGATGGTGGCCGACTTCGCATTGGTGTTCCTGCTGTCCGTTCCGTCTTTTCTGTGGGGCATCATACTGATCATCGTGCTGGGCGTGGTCTACCCCATTCTGCCCTTCATGGGGCGTATCGACCCTAGCTTTTCGGTTGATACGATTACGGGGTTCCTGCTGATCGACACCTTGCTGCAGGGCCAATGGCGGGCCTGGTTCGATGCCTTCCAGCATCTCATCTTGCCGGCGCTGGCCCTGGCGCTGTCGTTCAGCCCCATTATCGTCAGGGTGCTGCGCTCCAGCCTGCTGGATACCGCCGCCGCCCAATACGTGAACGTGGCCCGCCTGCGCGGCCAGTCCGAATGGCGGGTGTTGGTCCATCATATGCTCAAGAACGCCGCCTTGCCCACGCTTACCCTTATCGGCGTGCAGTTCGGCTTTCTGTTCGGCGGCACGCTGCTGATCGAGCTGATCTTCTCCTTTCCCGGCATAGGCAACCTGATGGTGCAGGCCATCAAGAACTTCGACTTGCCGCTGATCCAGGGTGTCGCGCTGGTTTTCTGCCTGATGGTGCTGGTGGTGAACTTCTGCGTAGACGGCCTATATGCGGTGCTCGACCCGAGGCTCAGAACAGCATGAGCAGCATATCCGTCAATCAACAGGCCAGGCCGCGCGGCGGCATGGCGCGCATCTTCAGCCACCCCAAGGTAGCCGTCGGGGGCGCCATGGTGCTCCTCTTCATATGCGTAGCGGTGTTCGCGCCGTGGCTGGCGCCCAACGACCCGAATGCGCAAGACCTTCTGGCCACGCTGCTGCCGCCCGCCTGGGCCGCCGACGGCATGGCCCAGTATCCGCTGGGCACCGATTCGCTGGGCCGATGCGTGCTGTCGCGGCTTATCTACGGCAGCCGCATCGCGCTCATTGTGGCGGTGGCGGCCGCCACGGGCACCATGCTGCTGGGCACCACGCTGGCCATCCTGGCCGGATACCTGCGCGGCGGCTTCGACCGGGCAACGAGTTTCATCGTGGTGCTGTGGATGGCGTTTCCGCCCGTGGTGTTTTCCATGATGCTGATGGTGGGCCTGGGCACGGGGGTGCGCAACGTCATCCTGGCCGTGATCCTGGTCGACTGGACCCGCTTCTACCGCGTGGTGCGGGCCGAGGTCATCGTCGCCCGCCAGCGCGAGTACGTGCAGGCGGCGCGCTTGCTGGGCTTCTCGCACCTTCGGGTCATGCTGCGCGAGGTGCTGCCCGGCGTGGCGCCGCTCATCATCACCCTGTTCAGCCTGCAGATGGGCGTGGCCATCATCGTCGAGGCCATCCTCAGCTTCGTGGGCCTGTCGGTGCCTTCCAATGTGGTCGCCTGGGGCGTCATGCTGGCCGACGGCCGCGACCAGATCTATCAGGCGGGCTGGAACCTGCTTGCTCCGGTATGCGGGATCGTCTTTGCAGTGCTCGCGTTCAACCTGCTCAGCGACGGCTTGCGGGTGGTGCTTGATCCGCGCTTGCGCAAACGGGGGGGCGAATGATGCCGGCGGTGCTAGAGTTCAAGAACGTCTCGGTCAGCGTCAAGGTGGGCGGCGCTGACGTCGCCCTGCTGCGCAATGTCACGTTCGACGTCGGCAAGGGCCGCATCCTCGGCCTGGTGGGCGAGTCGGGTGCGGGCAAGAGCATGGTCGGCAGGGTGATCTCGGGCCTGCTGCCCGACAACCTTCGCTTCTCGGCCGGCCACGTGTATTTTCAGGGCGGCGAGCTTACGGGCCGCAAGGCGCGTGCGCTGCTGGGCCGCCGCATCGCCTTCATTCCGCAAGAACCGCTTTCGGCATTGAATCCCGTGCTTACGGTGCGCCAGCAAATGTTCGAGCACATGAAGCACCTCGGCCTGCCGCGCAAGCAATGGGAGCCCTACTGCCTCGAGCGTCTGGCCGAGGTGGGCCTGCCCGATCCGGCCGACATGCTCGGGCGCTATGCACACCAGCTTTCGGGCGGCCAGTGCCAGCGCGTGCTGATCGCCATGGCGTTCTCGGGCGACCCCGAGCTTATCGTGGCCGACGAACCCACCACGGCGCTCGATGTTGTCACCCAGGCGCAAATCGTAAGGCTGCTTCGGCAGGTGCAGCGCAAGCACGGCACGGCGGTCATTCTCATTACCCACGACCTGCGCATGGCGGCCCACGTTTGCGACGAGGTGGCCGTGCTGTATGCGGGCGACGTGGTCGAGCGGGGTTCCGCGCGCAGGGTGCTCGAGGCACCCTGGCATCCCTATTCATGGTCTCTCAAAATGGCCACGCCCAACCTGACCGGGCCGCAGTATGTCCTGCCGGCCCTGGCCGACCTCATGCCGGGTCTGAAGCAGATTGCCGAACTGCCCGGTTGCCGCTTTGCGCGCCGCTGTCCCACACGCAACGCCGAATGTGAAAACCACGTGCCGGTGCTTGAAAGCGTGGGCCAAGGCCACTATGTTGCATGCGCAGGCCAATGCCGGGCCGATTCGGCAAGCCGCAAGACCGAACCCCACGCGCTGCCGCCGGCTGCCCACCCGGGCGGCCGGCCGTTGCTCGAGCTTCGCGACGTGGGCATGACCTACCAAGGGCGGGGCGGGCGCAAGGGGCAGCTGTTTCATGCGCTCAAGCCCTTGTCCCTAAGCATAGGCCCCGGCGAGCTGCTCGGCGTGGTGGGCGAGAGCGGCAGCGGCAAAAGCACCCTGGCCCGCCTCATGGTGGGCCTGATGGCGCCCACGGCCGGTACCGTGCACGTCGATGGCGTTGCGCGAGCCCAAGCCTCGGCCCGCCAGGCCGCCCAGATGCGCGAGACCGTGCAGATGGTGTTCCAGGATCCCGATTCCGCCCTGAATCCAAGGCGCACCGTCGAAGGCCTGGTGGCCCAGGCGCTCGAGCTGCGCTCCGATATGGCGGCTTCCGAACGCAGGCAGATTGCCGAGCGCCTGATCAAGCAGGTGGGCATGGCCGTCGATGCATTGCAGCGTTTTCCCTCGCAATTGTCGGGGGGGCAGAAGCAAAGGGTGAACATTGCGCGTGTGCTGTGTGTCACCCCGCGCCTGCTGGTGGCCGACGAAATCGTCTCGGGGCTCGACGTCTCGGTGCAGGCATTGATCATGAACCTGCTGCTGCAGCTCAATCGAGAGCTGGGCATTGCCGTGGTGCTGATATCGCACGATCTTTCCGTGGTGCGCTACTTGTGCCAGCGCGTGCTGGTCATGCGCCACGGCGAGGTTGTCGAACAGGGGCCCACCGATCAGGTCTTTGGCAATCCGGCGCATCCGTATACCCGGCTGCTGCTCGAGTCGGTGCCGTCCGACGACGCCGGCGCCGCCTGGCCGCCGACGGAGCATGATCAAGATAGTGTCCGGGCCGGCTCGGCCGAACTGGAGTTTCAATCGTGAGGCGCCCCGCGGCGCCCGCGACCAAGGAGCGATGAATGGATTATCGACATGACAGAGCGGCGCTCGACGGGCTGGTGCAAGCAGGCCAGGTCCATCGTGACGCCTATCTCAGCGAAGAGATCTTCGAACTCGAGCGCGAACGCCTGTTCAGCCGCTCCTGGCTGTACGTGGGGCATGAAAGCCAGGTGCCCGGGCACGGCGACTACATTACCGTAGACCTGGCGGGTAGTTCGGTGGTCATGGTGCGCGACACGGACGGTTCGGTGCGCGTGCTGATCAACCGTTGCGCCCACAAGGGCGCCCGCCTGGTCAGCGAGCCGCAGGGCAATGCCGGCAGGGTGATGCGTTGCCCCTACCACGCCTGGACCTACCGGCTCGACGGCTCGCTGCTTGCGGTGCCGCTCAAGGCCGGGTACGAAGGCACGGTTTTTTCTCAAAGCCGCGCCGCGGCCGGCCTGTCGGCGCCTGGCGGCGTACAGGTATATCGGGGCTTCGTGTTTGCCCGGCTCAGCACCGACGGCCCTTCATTCGAAGACTATTTCGGCCAGGCGCTCAAGGCTCTGGACAACATGGCCGACCGCTCTCCGGAGGGCGAGCTGCAGGTGGCTTCCAACTGCATACGCAGCGTCATTCGCTGCAACTGGAAGATGTACCTCGAGAATGTCAACGACACCGTACACCCGATCTCCACGCACGAGTCGGCCTCTTCCACGGCGCGCAAGGTGGGAAACGAGTTTGCCGACACCGTGCCCACGGCCATGGAGCAATTGCTTCCGTTCGGTGCGGGCTACGACTTTTACTCGAAGATGGGGGCCACGACCCTGCCCCATGGGCACAGCATTCTGGGCAGCGAGTTCAGCATTCATACCGACTATTCAGACGTTCCGGGCTATCGCGAGATGCTCGAGCAGGCGCACGGCCCGGCGCGCGCCCGTGAAATCCTGTCTTATTCGCCGCAAAACGTGGTGCTTTATCCCACCCTGGCCGTAAAGGGCTCTCCGCAGATACTGCGCGTGCTGCGCCCCGTTTCGGCCGGGCTGACGCGGCTGGAGACCTGGGTCTTCCAGCCCAAGGGGGCGCCGGCGGCCTTGCTCGAAAGAGGGCTTACCTATGCCCGCCTGGTGTTTTCGCCCATGAGCGTGGTGGCCCATGACGACGTGCATCTTTTCGAGAGCCAGCAGAAGGTGATGGCGTCGGCCGGCAACCCCTGGGTGAACCTGCAGCGGCAGTTCGACCCGGCGGAGTGCGGGCAGGAAACCCACGATTTCGAAGATGGAAACAACGAGCTCGTCATGCGCAACCAGTACCGGGCCTGGCTGGCGATGCTGGCCCAGCCCGCAGCGCAGGAGGCCCTGGCATGAACCGCTGCATTACTCTGGACAGCCGCCTGCGGCAATTCGTCTACGATGAAAACCGCCTGCTAGACGAGCGGCGCTTCGATGAGTGGTTCGAGTTGTTCGCCGAAGAAGGCGTCTATTGGGTGCCCGCCCGGGCAGAGCAAACCGACAAGGAGGGAGAACCCTCCATCGCCCTGGAAGGGCGGCTGCTGCTGAAGCTGCGCGTCGACCGCCTCAAGCATGAACGGGCCCACTCCCTGCATCCGCAAGTTCGCAGCATGCACGTGGTGCAGCGTCCCAGGGTCGAAGAGCCCGAAGGCGGGCTGGATGCGGTATCCTGCAATCTTGTGTACTTTGAGTACCAGGGTGGCAGCCAGCTCGTGCTTGGCGCGCAGGTTCGTTATTTGCTCCGAGAAGCCGAAGGCCGGCTTCTCATTGTCGAAAAGCGCGTGCAACTGCTTGATTGCGACGCGTACCTGCCGGCCATCCAGCTCTTCATCTAACGTTTTTGCCTGGCTTGATAAATGTGCGCTTCCCCTTCCTCCGGCCCCTCTGACACTGTTGCCGCTCAGGGCGAATATACCTCCCTGCCCATTGCCGACCTTTCTTCTTCCCAAGCCTACAAGCTGCTGACGGGGGTGGTGGTGCCGCGCCCCATCGCATGGATAAGCACGCGCAGCACAGACGGCGTGGTCAACATTGCGCCGTTCAGCTCGTACAACTATGTGGCCGACACGCCGCCCATGCTGGCCGTCAATATCGGTCTGCACGACGACGGGACCATGAAGGACACGGCCCGCAACATCAGGCAAACCGGCGAATTCGTGGTCAACGTCACCACCCGGGCCGCGCTCGACGTCATGAACGCCAGCAGTGCAAGGTATGGGGCGGACACCAGCGAGGCCGAGCAACTGGGCATACAGCTGCTGCCGGGCCAGGTGGTGGGGGCGCCGCGCGTGGCGTCTTCGCCCGTGCACATGGAATGCCGTTTGTCGAAGATCGTTCCCTTGGGCGCGGGCGTCAATACCTTGTACATCGGCGAGATCGTGATGTTCCATCTGGCCACTCACGTATACGACGGGCGCCATGTAAACAGCGAGGCCATCGACCCGCTTGCGCGGCTGGGCGGGCCTTTCTATGCGTCGCTGGGCGAGATCTACAAGCGCAAGCGCCCGCTCGACCCCGAAAGCGACATCGAGGCGACAACAGGCGGCAATTAGCCTTGGGTAAGCCCGGCGAGCCCGGGCGGTGTCGGGCCGCTCTTACGGAACGGTATTGCTGCCGGGCATGCCGCCTTCGTTTTCCATGCGCGATATCTGCTTCGAGTCAAGGCGGGTGAACTTCAGGCGCACGCCCGCGCCGCCGCCGTTTTCATCGATGAAGACGGCCCCCAGATCCTCCAGGGTCTCCTGAAGCTTGCGTATGACCTGGGCTTCGGGCTCATCGAGCTTCTGTTCGAATTTTTCAATGATGCGCCGATCAATCCCCGAGCGGGAGGCCAGCCTGCCCACGGTGATCTCGACAAGGACGCGGGCAGCCCAGCATTGCGGTCCGGTAATCATGTTGGCTCCTTTTTTGTTCGGTGCGGCGACCGCCTGGTTGTCAGGGGCTGAGCCGCACTTCCTGCAGATCCAGTAACTGTACCTGTTCTCGCGCCAGTTCGTCCGAGATGCGATGGGTGCGGGCCAGTTCGAAAATGGCCTGGCGCGAGGCGGCGATGGCGGCAAGCCTCATCAGGCGCTCGGCTTCGCGGCGCCGTTGGTATTCTTGCGGGTCGGCCTGTTCGTCGGTCGAGTCATGGTGGTCGCGCAAGTCGGCCAGAACCCGGTTGGCCGCGTCGGTGTACACGGCCGTGTCGGGCGCCGAACTGGTTTCGAGCAGTTCGTTCAGCGTCAGGCCCACGCTTTTTATCGCTGCATCATGTGCCATTTTGCGGGCCAGCGCCTCTTGCCGGTGGCGCCGGGTCTCGACGGGCGCCTTGAGCCCGCCCAGCAGCGCGGGCAGGGCGATGCTGGCCACCAGAAGCGAAGTGATGATGACCATGGCGGCCAGGAAGATGGCCAGGTCCCGCGCCGGAAAGGCGCTGCCGTCGGGCATGGCCAGGGGCAGCGTCATGACGCCGGCCATGGTGATGGCGCCCCGGGCGCCCGCCAGCGACACCACCAGTATCATGCGCCGGCTCACCGGCGTGGCGTCGCTGCGCGTGCGCGATTCGAATACGTGGCTGATTTTCAGTGAGGCATAGACCCAGGCATAACGGATGAGGATCAGCGCCAGGCAAATGACGAAGACATAAATGGCCAGCCACCATACCTGATGGTGCCCGGTTTCCTGTACGACCGTCACGGCGCCGTCCAGAATGGCCGGGAACTGCTCGCCCAGCAGCACGAACATGATGCCGTTCAGCGTGAACTGCAGCATGTCCCAGATGACCTTGCGATTGACGCGCGTTACCGCAAGCGCGCCGCCCGACAGTTCGGCATAGCTCATGGCCACGCCTGCGGATACGGCGGCAAGTATCCCCGAGGCCTGGGCATGCTCGGCGACCACGTAGGCGGCGAACGGGGTCAGCAGGCTGATCAGCACTTCCGAGCCCGGTTCTTCGCCGAAGCGGCGCGTGAACCAGTTCTTGGCGAAGTTCACCAGCAGCACTACGCCCACGCCTATGACAAGGCCCGCCAGCGCCGTCCAGAGGAAGGACGCGGCGGCCATGCTCAAGGAAAACGTGCCCGTCAGCGCGGCCGCCACTGCGAATCGGAAGGCGACCAGTCCGCTGACGTCGTTGAACAGCGATTCGCCTTCCAGTATGGAGGCGATGCGCCGTGGCAGCGGGTTGCGGCGCGTGATGGCCGAAATGGCGACCGGGTCGGTGGGCGAGACGATGGCGGCGAGCGCAAAGGCCACGGGCAGGGGCATGGCGGGAATCAGCCAATGCAGCAGGTAGCCCAGGCCCGCCACCGTCAGCAGCACCAGTCCGAATGCCAGCTGGACGATGCCCAGCTTTTCGCGGAACAGGGATTCTTTGGGAATGCGCCAGCCGTCCAGGAACAGCAGCGGGGGCAGGAAAAGAAGAAAGAAGATGTCTGGATCGAGACGGACTCCCTCGCCGAAGACGGCGGAGATCAGGAAGCCCAGCGTGATCTGGACGAGGGGAAGGGGCAGGGGAAGCAGGCGTGCCAGCACGCCGCTGAGCAGTACAGCGGCCAGCATGGCCAGGGCGATGCCTACTGCTTGCATGGCGCCCCGTTTGAGTGGGGGTGAAAGCGTGGTCTCATTCTATGTCGCGGGCTGCGCGCCAACCGGCGCGCATGACCGCATTATTGTGACACAGACGAGACCACGGGCTGCTTATTGCGCGTCGGCCTGGCGCAGTTGCTGGTACTTGGCCATGCGGCTCTTGTAAGCGTCGCTGAACGCGTCGTAGGAAAGAGCGATATAGGCCTGTTCGCTGAAGCCGGCGTCACGCCAGGCTTGCAGGTCGCGCTGTACTTCCTGGCGGGTCAGTTCGGGCTGGTCGGCGTTCTGGGCCAGGGCGCTTACCGAGGTGGCCGAAGCCAGCAGCCCGAATCCAAGGGCGAGTGCTGAAAGAGTGGATTTCATGATGTTCCTTACTTGGTTCAAGAGGTGGAAAAAAGAGCCGCTGCGAAGATGCGTGGTGTTCGAGGCCATCAAGCGGCTCAAGCTTCCTGTAAGTGAATTCTATCCAGAGCTAGTAAGGGTAGAAACTAGGGAAAAAGCAATTTAAAATTCCATAAAATGGAATCATGAGAGGGAAATGGCAGATTCGATCAGCGAGCTGGAGCTTTTCATCCAGATCGCGGCCGCAGGTTCAATCACCATGGCCGCGATCAAGCTTGACAGCTCGCCGCCGGCTGTCAGCCGGCGATTGGCGGCAATGGAAGCGCGGCTGGGAGTGCGCCTGATAGAACGCAGCGCCCGGCGTTTCGAACTGACCGAAGCGGGGCACGCATTGCTCGAGCGCGCGCAGCGCATCGTCGCCGAGGTCGAAGAGGCCGAGGCCGAGGTGGCAAGCCACGCGCGCAAGCTTGTCGGTCGCCTGAGCATAGGCGCCATGCAACGGCTCATTCGCACGCGCCTGGCGCCCGAGGTCGCGCGCTTTGCGCAACTGCACCCGCAGCTTCAGGTCGAGTTCCGTCTTTCCGAGCGCCCGCTCGATCTCGAGGAAGACGAGCTCGACATCCTGTTCCAGATAGACGTGCCGTCTGCGGCCAACGTGGTGGCGCGCAAGCTGACCGACAGCCGCTTCGTCCTGTGCGCTTCGCCCGACTACCTGAAGCGGCGGGGCCAGCCCGCCAGGCCCGACGATTTGCTGCAGCATGATTGCCTGTGCTTTGTGCGGGGCCGCCACCTGATGAACAGCTGGACCGTCAGCGAGGACGGGGTTGTACGCGACATAACCGTCGAGGCGCGGCTTGCCAGCAACAGCGGCGACGTGCTGCATCAATGGATACAAGGCGGCTTCGGCATCGGCATGCAGTTTCTGTGGGATGTCGAAGAGGAACTGGCCGCGGGCCGCCTGGTGGAGTGCCTGGCGCCCTACACAAGCATGTCGTTCAGCCTGTATGCCGTCTATGCGTACAAGGGCTATCGGTCACCGAAGATGGAGCAGTTTCTGAAGTTTCTGGACGATCGGTTCGGCGACGGGGCCGACGCGGCTTGACCACGGGCTGCGGTCATGCAGCCATGCGGTGTCACTTTTTCTGCCCAGAGCCGTGAGAGCCGGGCAGGCCCACCTGCTCGTGCAAGCTCACTTCCGCGCCGGTGCGAGACGACTCGATGGCTGCCGCGCATACCTCGAGGTTGGCCAGGCCCCAATGGCCGTTGTGGATGGCTGGG
>Ga0180218_1000502_pt1 | contig 35328 bp, 34 predicted proteins | sample eDN3rd37CKraftBY_FD_151334 | JGI IMG/M metagenome (GOLD analysis project Ga0180218, IMG submission 151334) | Enriched backyard soil microbial communities from Emeryville, California, USA - eDNA 3rd pass 37_C Kraft BY (version 2) (version 2) | ecosystem: Environmental > Terrestrial > Soil >... | reverse complement strand
GAGGCCGAACGCGCCGGAACCTACCAGCACTGGCTGCACCACTACAATCACCACCGACCCCACACCGGCATCGGCGGAATGACACCAATCGAGCGCCTACGCGTTCACAACCTACCCGTGAAGAACAACTAGCCCTCGTGCACTAGCCCTCGCGCACGTGTGACGGCCGTGACAGGTGGTGGCAGATGATGACAGTTTGCCGTCGTGTCGCGGTGTGATTTACCGAACACTTTGGTCACAGAGACTAAGAGTCGCTCAGGTTGGACGTCTTGACACCATGTGTCAAGAGTGTTGCAAGACAAGCATTATCGCAGTTCACGGCGGTGTGATGCGTTGCTGAACAAAGATAACGATCACGTAACGAATACTTTTCTAAGCGATGTCTGAGAGGTTTCGGCGGGACCGCCGGTCTCGCTGTTCACGTCGCTCCGGGATGTCGGGATTCGTCGCTAGACTCGGATCCAAGATCGCACCCGCAGAGGCGCGAGAAGACACGAGAAGACTTTGTAGTCGACAGCCGGTGCTCGCCAACCGGCGGAGGTACCGAACAGATGGTTGATTTCTCGATGCCCGCGGGCGCGCTTGTCACGGAGCACGATCGTCCGGCCGACCCGGCCGCGACGGTGCTGGGATCGGTGGACGTCCGGCGTGGTGCCGTGGGGGACATCGCGGGCAGCAGCGCCGGTGCGATCCTGACCACCCACCCGGGCGACGACAGCGTCGCGCTGCTCAACGGCCGCACCCTCGCCGTCGAGGCGATCATCGCGGTGCCGGGCGAGCCGGTTGCGATCGCCACCCACGGCAACCGGGCCTACGTCAGCACGTCGTCGTGGACCCACAAGGACGAGGTGACGGTCATCGACACCGTCGCCCGCCGGGTGCTGGCCCGCTACCCGCTGGCCGACAGCATCACGGCGCTGGCCGTCAGCCCGGACGGCCAGCGCGTCTTCGCCGGCCGCACCGGTGACGGCAGCATCGCGGTCTCGGTGATCGACACCGTCGCCGAACGGGCCCGTTCCATCGAGGTGGCCACCGGCGCCGGCATCGGCATCGACGCGCTCGCGGTCGCCGCCGACGGCAGGCGGCTGCACATCGCCACCACCGACGCCCGCGGCAGCGCGGTGCTCACCGTCGACGTCGAGACCGGTCTGGTCGAGAGCGCCGCGAGCATCGGAGCCCCGATCCGCGATCTCGCGGTCGCCGACGGCACCGCGTACGTGCTGACCTCCGACCGCACCCGCGGCGGCGTCGTCCACATCGTCGAGCTTTCCACCGGCCGGATCGCCGGCATTGTCGAACTCGGCGGTGCGCCAACGCAGTTGGCGATGGGTGCCGACAAGAGCCGGGTCTACGTCGTCGACTACGACCAGGTGCTGGTCGTGTGCACGTTGAGCCTGCGCGTGGTCAACACGATCGTCGTCGACGGGCGGCCCTCCTGCGTCAGCGTGAACGCGCAGAGCGGCCGGTGCTACGTCGCCGACTACGACGGCCGGGTGACCGCCTTCGGCGTCGACACCACCGCACCGCTGACGTACTCGGAGTTCGTCGCCAGCAACGCGCTGGTGTCCGACATCCGCGACCTGGAACCGGTCACCGCCTAGGTCTTCTGACCTTTACGGCGTCACGGCCTTTCAGGCCTTCGGCCGCCACACGTAACGGGTCTTGGGCCGTCCGGCCTTCCCGTAGTCGGTGTGACGCGTGACGACGCCGTCGTCGGCCAACCGCTCGAGGTAACGCCACGCGGTCACCCGTGACACCCCGACCTGCCTGGCCACCGCATCCGCGGTCACCCCGGCACGCGAATCCCGTACGGCACGGGCGATCTCGTCATTGGTGGCGGCCGAGGTGCCCTTCGGTGTCGTCGCCTTCGTGACCCGCAGTTCGGCCAGCGCGCGGTCCACCTCGGCCTGGCTGGCCGCGGTGGTGCCCGCGGGCAGCGCCGCGCGGTAGCGCTGGTACGCCTCGAGGCGCTCGCGGAACGCCGCGAACGTGAACGGCTTCAGCAGGTACGCCAGCGACCCGTGGCCGACCGCGGCGCGCACCATCTCCAGGTTGCGTTCCGAGGTGATCACGATGAGGTCCGGCGTCGGTGCCAGCCCGGACAACCCCTTGGCCAGCGAGATGCCGTCCGCGTCGGGCAGACCGATGTCCAGCAGCACCAGATCGACCGGCGGGTCCGCGGTCGCGGTCATCCGCATCGCGTCGCGCGCGGTGTGCGCCTCACCGACCACCTGGAACCCGGGCAGTCGGCCGAGATAGGTCCGGTGCGCCTCGGCGATCAGCGGCTCGTCCTCGACGATCAGCACGCGGATCACGACGCAGGCACCTCCACCGTCACCACCGACCCGTAGGTGACGTCGGTGCTCAGCGATCCGTTGTGCCGGTTGACGATCTGCGACACCAGCGCCAGCCCCAGGCCGTGGTGGTCCGGATCGTCCTTGGTCGAGTAACCACGTTTGGTGGCGGTGGCGAACGTCTCGGCGTCCATCCCGGGACCGCTGTCGGCGACCCGCAACAGCAGGGTGTCGCCGAACATCCGCACCGTCACCTCGACCCACGGGTCGTCGCGGTCACACGCGTCCATCGCATTGTCGATGAGATTGCCCAGCACCGTGACCATCTCGGATCCGGTCAACGGAACCCGGTCGGTGTCCGACGGCAGCTCGCTGTCCTCGGTGACCGTCAGCTCGATACCCCGTTCGTCGGCCTGCGCGGACTTGCCGAGCAGCAGCGCGACCAGCGCAGGCTCACCGACCGACGCCGAGAGCCGGTCCACCAGCTGCTGGGACAGGGTCAGCTCCTGGGTGGCGAACCGGACCGCCTCGTCGGGGCGGCCCATCTCCACCATCGTGACGATCGTGTGCAGCTTGTTCGCCGACTCGTGCGCCTGTGCGCGCAGCGTGTCGGTCAGCACCTTCAGCGAGTTGAGTTCGCCTAGCGCGCCCTGTAATTCGGTCCGGTCACGGATCGTCACCACCTCGGAATCCGGTGGGGCGTCGGTGACATGCGAGCGGTTGACCACCAGCACCCGGTCCTCGGTGACGTGCACCTCGTCCCGGGCGCCGGGATTGGCGGTGCGCAGGAAGTCGGGCAGGTCCGCGCGGCTGACCGGACCCGACGGCAGCCCCAGCAGCCGGCGCGCCTCGTCGTTGACCAGCGCCACCCCGGCGCGATCCAGCACGATCAGCCCCTCGGACACCGAGTGCAGGATCGCGTCGTGGTGCTCGTACATCACCCGCAGCTCATCGGGTCGCAGCCCGTGCGTCTGGCGCAGCAGCCGGCGCCGGATCAGCAGCCCGCCAGCCAGCGAAACCGCCAGTGCGGCAACGGTGATAGCCGCGATGACGGGGATCTGTGCGCGCCAGCGCTCGGCCAGGCTGGTCTGCAGGATGCCCGCCGACACCAGTCCGACGATCTCGCCAGAGGCGTTGCGCACCGGTGCGACGGCGCGGATCGACGGGCCCAGTGTGCCGGTGTAGGTCTCCGAGAAGGTCTCCCCGCGCAGCGCCGGTTCGATGGTGCCGATGTACTCGAGGCCGATCTGGCTCGGATCGGTGTGGGTGAAGCGCGTGCGGTCCGGCGCCATGATCGTGATGAACGCGATCGCCGTCTGTGCGCGCACCGCCTCGGTCACCGGTTGCAGGATCTCGGTCGCACGGCCCGATTCGATCGCCGCGGCGGTGGACGGCGAATCGGCAAGTGCGGTTGCGATTCCCAGCACCTGATCGCGTGCCGCCTCGTCACCGTCGCGACGGGCGTCCACCAGGGCCAGCGCGCTGGCCGCCAGCACCACGACCGCGATGACCACGATCTGCAGGATGATCGCCTGCGTGGCCAGAGAGCGCGGCCGCCACCCGGACATGTCCGATCCCTCAGGACGACGCCGGGGTGTGCGCCTTCTCGGTCATCTCGGAGAACTCGCGCTGGATGTCGTCGTCCTCGCGGGTGGTCAGCAGCGACACCACCACGGCGACGACGAGGCAGGCGATGAAACCGGGCACGATCTCATACATCGCGTCGGCCAGCGCGTCGGTCTGGCCCCAGACGCCGACCACCACCGCGCCGGCCACCATGCCGGCGATCGCCCCGGCCGAGGTGAGCCTGCGCCAGAACAACGACAGGATGATCAGTGGACCGAACGCGGCGCCGAAGCCCGCCCAGGCGAAGCCGACGAGGTCAAGGATCGTCCCATCGGGGTTGAGCGCCAACAGAATCGCCACCACCGCGACCGTCAGCACCCCGAGTCGGCCGTACATGACCAGCCGCGCCGGGCTGGCCTGCCTGCCGAACGCGCGGTAGATGTCCTCCACCAGCGCCGACGAGCACACGATCAGCTGCGACGAGATCGTCGACATGATCGCCGCCAGCACCGCGGCCAACACGACCCCGGCGACGAACGGGTGGAACATCACCTGCGCCAACTGCAGGAACACCGTCTCGGGATTGTCCAGCGTCACGCCCTCGCGGTAGAAGTACGCCAGCCCCGCGAAGCCCGTGGTGATGGCGCCCGCCGAGGTGAGGACCATCCAGCTGATGCCGATGCGGCGGCCGGCCTTGGCGTCGGCCGACGACCGCATCGCCATGAACCGCACGATGATGTGCGGCTGGCCGAAGTAGCCCAGCCCCCAGGCGGCCGCGGACACGATGGCCAGGAAGCTGCCGCCGAAGAACAGCGACGTGCGGTGCAGCTCGTCGGCGGGGTCGGCGGCGTTGTGCGCGGCGTCGGCCGCGTGCACCAGGCTGACCACCTCACCAGGTCCGCCGCTGGCGATGATCGTGACGACGGGGATGGTCATCAGCGCGGCGAACATCAATGCCGCCTGCACGACGTCGGTCAGCGACGCCCCCAGGAAACCGCCGAACAGCGTGTAACACAACGTGACTCCCGCGACCAGCAACATCCCGGCCAGATACGACGAGCCGAACGACGACTCGAAGAACACACCGCCGGCGACCATGCCCGACGACACGTAGAACGTGAAGAAGACCAGGATGATGGTGCCCGCCGCGATGCGCAGCACATGCGAGGAGTCCCGCAACCGGTTCTCGAAGAAGCTCGGCACGGTGATCGAGTTGTTGGCGATCTCGGTGTAGGCCCGCAACCGCGGCGCCACGAACTTCCAGTTCAGCCAGGCGCCGACCACCAGTCCGATCACGATCCACGACTCGATCAGGCCGGACGCGTAGATGGCGCCGGGCACACCCAGCAGCAACCACCCCGACATGTCCGACGCGCCCGCCGACAGCGCCGCGACCACCGGGGGCAACCGGCGCCCGCCGAGCATATAGTCGTCCAGATCGCTGGTGCGACGGTACGCGTAGAAGCCGATGGCGAGCATCCCGGCGAAGTACAGGCCGATCGCCACCACCTGGAAGGTGTTGTCGGACATGTAAATTGCCCTCTTTTCGTCGAAGGGGGACCGGTGAGGCGCGTCGGCTCATGTAAACAGGACGGTCACCCGGATTTCTTGGCCGATCGTATGGGAAATCGGGCCGCACTTTGTGCCGTTCGACAGAAGCCGCGGGGTGGCGAGGGCCTGAACGAAACGAACTAAAGCGTGACCTCGCTCACCGGTTGCTTGACAGTACTTTCAGCCATCACTCACGACTGGAGGTACCGATGAGCGTCCTCGAACTCCCGTCCGACCCGGAGCGGCCGCGGCGCCGACGCGACCGCACGCACTGGCTCTACCTCGCGGTGATCGTCGCGGTGTGCGCCGGGGTCGCGGTCGGCATCCTCGCACCGAGCGTCGGTAAGAGCGTCGGGTTCCTCGGTTCGATGTTCGTCGACCTGATCAAGATGATGATCGCACCGGTCATCTTCTGCACGATCGTGCTGGGCATCGGGTCGGTGCGCCGAGCCGCCACCGTCGGCAAGGTCGGCGGCCTGGCGTTCGGCTACTTCCTGGTGATGTCGACGTTCGCGCTGGCGATCGGGCTCGTCGTCGGCAACCTGCTGCACCCCGGCACCGGGATGCAGCTCACCGAGGGCGTCGCGGGCAAGGGAGCCGAACTCGCCGAGACCGCACACGAGGCCGGCGGCCTGCTCGACTTCATCGCCGGCATCATCCCCGACACCCTGTTCTCGGCGCTGACCGCGGGCAGCGTGCTGCAGGCCCTGTTCGTCGCGCTGCTCGTCGGGTTCGCGGTGCAGGCCATGGGGTCGGCCGGGGAACCGGTGCTGCGCGGTGTCGAGCACCTGCAGAAGCTGGTGTTCAAGATCCTGGTGATGATCCTGTGGCTGGCCCCGATCGGCGCGTTCGGCGCGATCGCCAACGTCGTCGGGCAGACCGGCTGGACCGCCGTGACGCAGCTGCTCGGCCTGATGCTCGGCTTCTACGTGACCTGCCTGGTGTTCGTGTTCGGGGTGCTCGGCGTGATCCTGCGGGCCGTCGCGGGCGTGTCGATCTTCAAGCTGGTGCGCTACCTGGCCCGCGAGTACCTGCTGATCGTGTCGACGTCCTCGTCGGAGTCCGCGCTGCCCCGGCTGATCGCCAAGATGGAGCACCTCGGCGTCGACCGCTCCACCGTCGGCGTCGTCGTCCCCACCGGCTACTCGTTCAACCTGGACGGCACCGCCATCTACCTGACGATGGCGTCGCTGTTCATCGCGGGCGCGCTGGGCGACCCGCTGTCGCTGCCGGAGCAGATCGGGCTGCTGGTGTTCATGATCGTCGCCTCCAAGGGCGCCGCCGGGGTCACCGGCGCCGGTCTGGCGACGCTGGCCGGCGGGCTGCAGAGCCACCGCCCCGACCTGCTCGACGGTGTCGGACTGATCGTCGGCATCGACCGGTTCATGTCCGAGGCGCGGGCGCTGACCAACTTCTCCGGCAACGCCGTGGCCACCCTGCTGGTCGGCTGCTGGACCAGGACCGTCGACCACGCCCGGGTGGCGGCGGTGCTGCGCGGCGACGACCCGTTCGACGAGCTGACGATGCTCGACCACAGTCCAACGGAGCAGCGGGAGTCCGTTCCCGCATAGCTGCTTCGTTGCCGAGACTGCGGGCAGATCGATTTTCCCCGCCCACCCACGATCTGCCCGCAGTCTCAATCTCTTTTCGGGCTCTTTTCGGGTGCTGTTGAACCCTTTCCGGCAGTCGCCCGTCGTACCGCTCGGAAGGCCACCGTGGCCTGACGGGAGACGAAGCACGATGAGAGACAAGGGAGACGCGCCCATGCGTGCAACGCTGTTGATGATGACCGGGGCTGCCGCGCTCGCCTGCGGTGCGATGCTGGCGCCCGCGGCCGTCGCCACCGCCGCCGAGTCGGCTCAGCTGACCATCGCCACCCTGGAAGCGCAGGGATTCGATGTGAAGGTCAACAAGATCGGAAGCGCACCGCTGAGCCGGTGCGTCATCACCGACATCCGCAACCCGCGCGAGCGGACCGAATTGGTGCGCCGCGGCGACGATTTCATCCAGATCGTCGCGCAGCGCTCGATCACCGTCACCGCGGACTGCTCACGGCGCTGACCGCCGAACCGATCGCCCGGCCGGAGCACAGACACCAGGGACCAACGGCCCTGTGAACGAATCGCGGTCACCCCTACCGTCATATGCGGTACCAGTGATATCGCGGACGGAGAACAGATGACCTCCCTGGATCCGGGCGCCTCGGACGCCGGCGCCGGCGGGCGATCCGAATGACACGGCTCCTCCGGCGGTTGCGGCCCCTGGCCGAGCCCGCCCTGACCGCGGTGACCGTGGCCGCCCTGGCGGGCGGCGGGATCGCCTGGCTGGCGGGCAACCGGGCACTGGCGGACCTGTTCTGGATCGCGGGCACGGTGGTCGCGATCGTGCCCGCGGTGTGGTGGGTGCTGGCCGCCCTGCTGCGCCGGCGGTTGGGCGTGGATCTCATCGCCGTGCTGTCCCTGGTGGGAACGCTGGTGGTGGGCGAGTACCTGGCGGGCGCGTTGATCGCGGTGATGCTCGCCGGTGGACGCGCGCTGGACGCCGCCGCCACCCGGCGGGCCACCCGCGACCTCACAGCGCTGCTGCAGCGGGCGCCCCGGTTCGCCCGCCGTCGGGTCGGTGAGGAGATCTCGGTGGTTCCGGTCGGCGAGATCCACGTCGACGACATCGTGGTCGTCACCCCCGGCGAGGTCGTTCCGGTCGACGGCCGGGTGCTGTCGGGTGCGGTGGCGGTGCTGGACGAGTCGGCACTGACCGGTGAGGCGCCGCTGGTCGAACGCGGTGCGGGTGAACCGGTGCGCAGCGGTGTCGTCAACGCCGGCGGCTCGTTCGAACTGCGGGCCACCGCCACCGCCGAGGACAGCACCTACGCCGGCATCGTGCGCCTGGCGCAGCAGGCCGACGCGGAGAGCGCGCCGTTGGTGCGCCTCGCCGACCGGTACGCGGCCTTCTTCCTGCCGCTGGCCCTGGCCACCGCGGGTGTGGCGTGGCTGATCAGCGGATCGCTGACACGGGCGGTGGCCGTCCTCGTGGTCGCTACCCCGTGCCCGCTGCTGCTGGCCGCCCCGGTGGCCATCGTGTCGGGACTGTCGCGGGCCTCCCGGGTCGGAGTGGTGATCCGCAGCGGCGGTGCCCTCGAGAACCTGGGGCACGCCAAGACGTTGATGATGGACAAGACCGGCACCCTGACGATGGGGCGGCCCGTCGTCCTCGACATCCTCGCCGCACCGGGAACCGAGCCCGAAGAGATCCTGCGCCTGGCCGCGTCGGTGGAGCAGTTGTCACCGCACGTCCTGGCGGAGGCGATCGTCACCGAAGCGCTGAGCCGGGGAATGACGCTGGCCATGCCCACCGACGGCGTCGAGGAGCCCGGACGCGGGCTGACCGCGACCCTGCAGGGGCGGCAGGTGTCGGTGGGCAAGCTCAGCGACGACGTCCTGGCCGCCGAGTCGTGGGTGCAGGGCGCGCTGAACCGGGCACGCCTGGACAACGCGGCACTGTCCTGGGTGTGCGTCGACGGCGTGCCCAAAGGCGCTGTGGTGCTGCGTGATCCGCTGCGCAGACAGGCGCCCAGGACCATGCGACGACTGCGCGAGGCGGGATTCCGGCGGCTCATCATGCTCACCGGTGACCGCGCCGAGCCCGCACGTGAGGTCGCCGCCGTGCTGGGCCTCGACGAGGTGTACGCCCAGCAGAGCCCCGCCGACAAAGTCGCCGCGGTGCGCGCCGAATCGGAGCACACCGTCACAGTCATGGTCGGAGACGGCATCAACGACGCCCCGGCGCTGGCGGCCGCCACGGTGGGCGTCGCGATGGGCGCCCGAGGTGCGACCGCGTCGTCGGAGGCCGCCGACATCGTGTTGACCACCGATCGCCTCGACCGGCTCGCCGACGCCATGGACATCGCGCGCTGGTCGCGGCGCATCGCCGTGCAGAGCGCGGTGACGGGCATGGTGCTGTCGTTGGTCGCGATGGCGGCCGCGGCCGTGGGGTGGCTACCGCCGGCGCTGGGCGCGCTGCTGCAGGAGGGCATCGACGTCGCCGTCATCCTCAACGCGCTGCGGGCGTTGCGCGGGGATCCGAAGACCGCGGTGAACGTGCCGGAGGAGACACAGACGCTGCTGCAGCGGTTCGACGCCGAACACGACACACTGCGCACAAGCCTGGGGCAGATCCGCGAAACCGCGGACGAGTTGGTCCGCGGTGCCGACGACGCGGCGCTGCAGGCACTGGACCGGTGCTACACCCTGCTCACCGACGAGATCCTGCCGCACGAGCTGGCCGAGGAGGCGCTGCTGTATCCGGCGCTGGCGGAGCCGCTGCGCAGCAGCGAGGCCACCGCCACCATGAGCCGGACCCACGCCGAGATCCAGCGCCTCACCGACCGTATCGGCACACATCTACGGCGTGCCCAGCAGCACAACGCGATTCAGGACGATCAGATCGAGGACCTGCTGGCCTGCCTGTACGGGTTGCACGCGCTGCTGCGCCTGCATTTCGCCCAGGAGGAGGAGAGTTACTTCACCCTCACCGACAGCACCCTCACCGACAGCGAGGACGCGGAGGGTTGACCGAAAAAGTCAGCGGCGCGAGCAGTCCAGCGACACCGACACCGGCTGGCTGGTGATCACCGGGATCAGGAACCGTTCGTCGCGGGCGCCCGGGCCGACGTAGGGCATCAGCTGGCCGTAGGTCTGCGGATTGCGCACGCTGAGCACCACGCAGTTCTCGATCGGGCCGGTGCCGATCTTGTCGATCGTCACGTTGTAACCCTCGGACCGCAGCTTGTTGATCACCTCGGTCGCCGACTGCTGTTCGGCCGACGCCGCCGCTGCCGGCGCGGCGACCAGCCCACACACGCCCGCCGCAGCCGCCAGTACCCGGAAAGTCCGCATCCGCCCATTCTGCGCTATCGGCGCCCGGTCCGCTGACATGCGGCAATCGTGACTATCGCGTCAATTTCACGCGTACTTGAGCCACCAGTTGTGCAGGGCCACCAGATCGTCGCTCTGCGCGTCACCGAGCACCAGCGCGGAGTTCAGCGTCCAGGTGACGTCCTGGTTGCCGTTGTAGACACCGCAGGCGATCAGGCCCTCGACCTGGTCCGGGGTCTCGGTGAAATGCCACGTGGTCGGTGACTCGGCGTCGCTGTCCGGACACGGCACCAGCTCGGAGTTCGCCGCGATCGAATCCTCGAACGCGCTATCGAGGGTGGCCTGGTCGGCGAACAGCGCGTAGCGCGCGTGCGCCGGCCCGCCCTGCGGTCCGGCCGCCCCGCAGTCGACGGTCGCCAACGACCCGGTGACCGGGGGACGCACCGGCTCGCACGCACCGTCGTCGTAGCCGCGCGGCAGCAGCTCCATCAGCTGCGCGTCGAACGAACCGGGCGCCACCGACGGTGCCCTGCTGCGCGGGGTGCGCCGGGTGGTGGTGCGCTCGGCGGTGCGGGAGGGCGCGTCGGCGGCGCTCGTCGTCGCACCCGGGCCCGCGGCCGACGGTGTGTCGCCGGGCCGCAGCAGCAGGAACGCCCCGACCGCGCCGACCACCAGCACCAGAACACCCGCCGCTGCGGCGAACACCACCCACCGGGTGGACTTCTGCCCTGCCGGTGGCGGTGGGACCGCCCACATCGGCCCGTTGGGTACCCCCGGCGGCGGGAACTGGCTGCGCCCCACGATGGTGGCCGCCTGTGTCTGATCCTGTTGTGTCAGGGCGTCATTCGCGGCAGCGGCCAGTTCGCCCGCCGTGGCGTACCGGTGCTCGGGCCGCTTGGCCATGCCGCGCGCGACCACCGCGTCGAGCGTGGGCGGCACGTCGGGGCGACGAGCACTGGGCTGCGGGATCGGGTGCATCAGATGGCCGGTGATCACCGCGCTGACGCTGTCCCCCGGGAACGGCTGCGAACCGGTCAGGCACTCGAACAGCACACAGGCCAGGGCGTAGACGTCGACGCGGTAGGTCACGTCCCCGTTGCTGAACCGCTCCGGTGCCATGTAGGCATAGGTGCCGATCGCGGTACCGAGTTCGGTGAGCCGTTCATCGGTGGCGGCGTTGGCGATACCGAAGTCGACGAGGTAGGCGAAATCGTCGCGGGTCAGGATGATGTTCTCGGGTTTGACGTCGCGGTGCAGGATCCCGGCGGCGTGCGCGGCGTCCAGCGCCGACGCGACCTGCCGGATGATCGCCACCGCGCGCGCCGGCGGCATCGGCCCGCCGTCGCGCAGGGTCCTGCGCAGGTCGGTGCCGTCGATCATCCGCATGTCGACGAACAGGTGCCCGTCGATCTCGCCGTAGTCGTGGATCGGCACCACGTGGGGTTCCTGCAGTCGTCCCGCGGCGTGCGCCTCGCGTTGCAGGCGCTCGCGGAACACCGGGTCGTGGGACACCGACTCCGGCAACAGCTTCAGCGCGACGACGCGGCCCTTGACGGTGTCCTCGGCCTCGTACACCTCGCCCATACCGCCGCGGCCGAGCAACCGGCGCAGCCGGTACGGCCCGATCTGGGAACCGACCCGGGATCCCCCCGGCGCGGGCTCGGTCATCCGGTGCTCCTCGCGACGCGACCTGTGGCAACCACACCCTAATGCCGATTCGGCTCAACCAGCGAACAAAGTGGTGTAGACCTGCAAGGGTAGAACGTGTTCCAGTTTCTGGAGGAGTGGTTATGGGCCTGCGGGTGGTGCAGTGGGCGACCGGCGGCGTCGGCGTGGCCGCCATCAAGGGTGTGCTCGAGCATCCCGACCTCGAACTCGTCGGCTGCTGGGTGCATTCGGAGCACAAGGCCGGCCGCGACGTCGGCGAGCTGATCGGAACCGAACCGCTGGGCGTCGTCGCGACCAACAGCGTCGAGGAGATCCTGGCCACCGACGCCGACGCGGTGATCTACGCGCCGCTGCTGCCCAACCCCGACGAGGTGGCCGCACTGCTGCGGTCCGGCAAGAACGTCATCACCCCGGTCGGCTGGGTGTACCCGAGCGAGCGGCAGGCCGCGCCGCTGCGGGAGGCCGCGCTGGCCGGCAACGCCACGCTGCACGGCACCGGTATCGCGCCCGGCGGCATCAGCGAGAAGTTCCCGCTGCTGTTCTCCGCGTTCTCGACCGGCGTGAGATTCGTTCGCGCCGAGGAGTTCTCGGACCTGCGCAGCTACGACGCACCCGACGTCGTGCGGCACGTCATGGGCTTCGGGGAGGTGCCGGACAAGGCGCTGTCCGGTCCGATGCAGAAGCTGCTCGACGGCGGGTTCATCCAGGCGGTCAAGATGGTGGTCGACAAGGCGGGATTCCGCGCCGACCCGAAGATCCGCTCCTCGCAGGAGATCGCCGTCGCCACCGCCCCGATCGACTCGCCGATCGGCGTGATCGAACCGGGTCAGGTGGCAGGCCGCAGGTTCCACTGGGAGGCGCTGGTCGACGGCGAACCCGTCGTGCGGGTCACGGTGAACTGGTTGATGGGGGAGGAGAACCTCGAGCCCGCTTGGACTTTCGGTCCGGAGGGGCAGCGCTACGAGATGGAGGTGCGGGGCAACCCGGACGTCTCGATCGTCGTCAAGGGCTTCCAGTCCGAGGCCGGCGGCGAGGGGCCGGAGTACGGTGTCGTCGGCACCGCCGCGCACTGCGTGAACTCGGTGCCCGCGGTGTGCGCCGCACCGCCCGGGATCGCCACATACCTCGACCTGCCGTTGATCAGCGGCCGGGCCGCACCGGATCTGGCTCAGGGCACCCGGTAGAGCGGGTTGGGCAGCAGGAACTCCCGTTCGGCGAAGCCGCCGGTGAGATCCGAGCGCTGATCGCCGACGTTGGCGATGAGGGTGAAGCCCTGCCGGACCAGTCGCTCCCGCTGCGGCGCCTTGAAGTCGGCGTACGAATCGTATTGCAGGTCATCGGGTTTCATGATGAGCCGGGTGTACCCGCGGTATCCGGCGGCGCGCAGGTCGCGTTCGGTGGTGCTGCGCATGCTCTCCGGACGGCCGGTGATGAAGAAGACGTCGACGCCGTGCTCGCGGGCGGTGGTGAACAGCTCCAGCGTCGGCGGGATCGCGGCCGGTCTGCCGTTGACCACCGCCCAGTTCGACAGCGCGGTCTCGTCGACGTCGATCACCACCGCGGGACGGCGCACCTGCGGGGCGCGCTCGGCGATCCAGGCGGCCGCCGGGGCGGCGGCCCGCTGCAGCTCGCTCAGGTACGGGATCGCCGGGGCGGGCGGGGTCTGCGGCTGCGCTGCGACCACCGGACTGGTCCACAGCACCGCCGCCGCGACCGCGGCCACGACCGATCCCCGGGACATGGGGTGACCCTATCGGCCGGCTGACCTGGCACACTCACGGGCGTGACGAAACGCGCACTGGTGCTCGCCGGCGGCGGGATCGCGGGAATCGCGTGGGAGACCGGCGTCTTGACCGGTATCGCCGACGTGGCGCCCGCGGCCGCCGAGGCACTGCTGGCCTCCGACGTCCTGGTCGGCACCTCGGCGGGCTCCACCGTCGCCGCCCAACTCGGCAGCGGGCTGCCGCTGACCGAGCTGTTCGACCGGCAGACCGCGGTGGCGTCGGCGGAGATCCACCCGGGCGCGGGCATCGCCGAGATCGCCGAGCTGTTCCTGCGCGCGATGACCGCACCCGGCTCGAAAACCGAGAAGCTGCAGCGGATCGGGGAGATCGCGCTGGCCGCCGACACCGTCGCCGAACCCGTCCGCCGCGCGGTGATCGAGGCTCGGCTGCCGTCGCACGACTGGCCCGACCGCGACCTGCGCATCACCGCGATCGACACCGCGACCGGAGAACTCGCCACCCTCGACCGCTTCTCCGGGGTGTCGCTCGTCGACGCGGTCGCGGCCAGCTGCGCGGTGCCCGGGGTGTGGCCGCCGGTCACCGTCGGCGACAGGCGGCTGATGGACGGCGGGGTGGCCAGCCCGGTGAACATGGCCGTCGCCGACGACTGCGACACCGCCGTCGCGCTGATCCCGCAGGGCGAGGACTCGCCGTCGCCTTGGAGTACGGGTGTCGTCGAGGAGATCAAGGCCCGCAACGCGTTCGCGGTCTTCGCCGACGACGCCTCGCTGGCCGCATTCGGGACCAACCCGCTGGACCCGGCGTGCCGGGTGCCGTCCGCGCGGGCCGGCCGCGAGCAGGGCAGGCGCATCGCCGCGCAACTGGCCACCCAGCTGGGCGTCTAGCCGCCCGCCTCGTAGTCGTCCAGCACCGTCGCGGCCAGCTTCGCGCCGAGTTCGATCACCTCACCCGCGCGGTGGAAATCCAAGCTGCGGCAAGCGGTTCGGGGCACCTCTATGAGCAGGTCGGGCGGATAGTAGGCGAGCTGGTGACGGGCCAGCGCGGCCTGGGCGATGTCGATGCTGCGGTTCATCACCTCGAAGCTGCCGAGCTTGGGCACCGTCGCCTCCCGGGTGGCGTCCAGCTCACGGGACGCGTCGACGAGCTCGTCAGTGCTGCTGCCCTCGGTCGCGCCGGACCCGGAGCCGAACCGGCCCAGCACCGGGGTGGACTCGATCAGCGCGGTGGTGCTGCGCCACATCCGCGACAGCCACTCGGTGGTGGCGCGCGAACCGGCCTCCGACGACGGCGCCGTCGGTGCGGTGGTGTCGCTGCCCGCCAGCGACACCCCGATGGTCAGGTCGGCGTTCACGGCCGCGATCGGCGCCATCGGCAGCGGTTCGAGGATGCCGCCGTCGGCCAGCAGCCGGCCGTCGAGCACATGCGGGGCGATGACCCCCGGAATCGCGATCGACGCCCGGATCGCGGCGTCCACCGGGCCGCGCTGCAGCCACACCGTGCGGCCGGCGATCAGATCCGTCGACACCGCGGTGTAGGGGATCGGCAGCTCCTCGATGCGCACCTCGCCGAGGATGTCGCGGACCGCGTCGAGGATCTTGGTCGCGCGCAGCACCCCGGAGGCGGTGATCGACGGGTCCAGCAGCCGCAGCACCGCACCCTGGGTCAGCGACTTGGCCCAGTCGGCGAACTCGTCGAGCTTGCCCGCGGCCTGCAGCCCGCCGACCAGCGCGCCCATCGAGGAGCCCGCGATGCCCACGATCTCGTAACCGCGGCTCTCGAGCTCCCCGATGACGCCGATGTGGGCGTATCCCCGCGCGCTTCCGCTGCCCAGGGCCAGCGCGACCCGCTTGCCAGCCATACCCTCATTGTGCGCCCCGGACGCCGGGGTTCGGCGCAGCGTGATTCGAACCCGGGATCGCGGCTCAGCCGCACTGCTGGGCCGCCGCGGCCTCGACCGCGACGATCACCGCCGCCTGCCGCGGCGGGGGCAGCTGCGACCACGGCGTGCCGAACGTGCCGGGGCCCGCCGAGTCGGTGCGCTGCAGCTCGGCGAGATAGGGCTCGATCTGCGCCTGCAGGTCGCCGCCCTGCTGCTCCATCCAGGTGCGCGCGGCGAAACAGGCCTGGAAGTACTCCTCTTCGGTGGATTCGGCGGGGGCGCCGACGGCGGTGGTGACACCGTCCGGGCTCAGCTCGTGGGTGCCCGGTGCGGCGGTGCGGGTCAGCGGACTCGTCGTCGTGGTGGCCTGCGTGGTGTCCGTGGCCGGTGCCGACGGAGGCTGATCGGCGGTGTCGTCGGACGCGCATCCGGCCGCTGCCAGGCAGGCGGCGAGGACGGCTGCGCCGCTGAGGAGGTACCTGCGCATGGCGTCAATCTATGCAACACTGGCCGCCGTGATCGAACGGGTCCTGATTCACCGGTGTTGTCGGGCGTAACGCCCACCCCGCGGTCTGATCCGTTCGTCCTCCTGGAGTTGTTCATGTCCGTCTCCACCCCTGCCGTCTCTGTGCCCGCTGTGTCTGTGCCTGCCGTGTCTGTGCCTGCTGTGTCTGCGCCGACCCGGCTGCGCCTGCCCGACCTGCTGCACGCCACCGACCGCGTCGCCGACGACGTGCTGTCTGGCCGCTTCGGTCACGTGCTGCCCGCCGAGGGGCTGCCCACCGACGAGCGGTGGTACGCCCGGGTGCACGGTGACGACGAACTCGACATCTGGCTGATCAGCTGGGTGCCCGGACGCGCCACCGAACTGCACGACCACGGCGGATCGCTGGGCGCGCTGACCGTGGTGTCCGGTGCGCTCGCCGAAACCCGCTGGGACGGTGAGAAGTTGCGCCAGCGGCGGCTGGTGGCCGGAGACCAGACCGCGTTCCCGCTGGGCTGGGTGCACGACGTGGTGTGGGCGCCGTCCGATGCCCTGGAGACGCCTCAGGAACCGACCTTGAGCGTGCACGCCTACTCGCCGCCGCTGACCGCGATGTCGTACTACGAGGTGACCGCGCAGAACACGTTGCGCCGCACCCGAACCGAGCTGACGGACGGCCCAGAGGGATGAGCCGCATCGACCGCGTACTGGAGGCGGCCAGGGCCCGGCTGCGCCGGCTGCCCGCCGCCGAGGTGCCCGCCGCGCTGGCGCGCGGGGCGATCCTCGTCGACATCCGGCCGCAGGCGCAGCGCGCACAGGAGGGCGAGGTGCCCGGCGCGCTGGTCATCGAACGCAATGTGCTGGAGTGGCGCTGCGACCCGACCAGCGAGGCGCGGCTGCCGCAGGCCGTCGACGACGACGTCGAGTGGGTGATCCTGTGTTCGGAGGGCTACACGTCGAGCCTGGCCGCGGCGGCGCTGCAGGACCTCGGCCTGCACCGCGCCACCGACGTGATCGGTGGGTATCACGCGATGAAGGCTGAAGGCCTTGTCAACTAAGCGTTCTCGTCGTTGGTGAGCAGCGGGCGCAGCTTCTCGGTCTTCTCCGGGGTCCAGCCAGGCGGCTCCAGGATCGCCGCCCATGCGTCGGCGACGTCCTTGATGTAGACGTGGCCGTGCCCGTCGGGCACATCGACGGCCACCGCCATATCCGCCGACACCTGCAGGAACGTCACCACCGGGATCCACTGCATGCGCCCGGAGACGTCGTAGCCGCGGGGCTCCTTGAGCCAATCCGGTTCGGTGAACAGCAGATCCGGACTCCACCAGGAGATCGGGTCGGAGGCGTGCTGCAGGTACACCACCCGCGGATGACCCCACGGATCGTCGGGCCGGTCCAGGTTCTCGGCGCGGGCGGCGAACCGGACGTTCTCACCCTTGTCGTAGATCGGCAGCCACATCGGCGAGTCCGGATCGCGGTTGTGGGTCAGCTGCGTCCAGATCGTGTTGTTGAACGTCGGCCCGCTGAACAGGGCGCCGTCGGTGCGGGCGATCAGGTTGTTGAGCGCCAGGAACGGCGCCTCACCGCCGAACGAGCCCAGGCTCTCGCCGAACACCACCAGCCGCGGCCGCTGCGCCGGGGGCATCACCCGGATCAGCTCGTCGACGGCCTCGAACAGTGCCTGCCCCGCTTGCCGCGCGTTCTCCTTGTCCACCAGGAACGACAGCCAACTCGGCAGGAACGAGTACTGCATCGACACGATCGCGGTGTCGCCGTTGAACATGTACTCCAGCGCCGAGGCCTCGGCCTCGTTGATCCAGCCGGTGCCGGTGGTGGTGGCGACCGCGACCACCTCGCGCTGCAGCCCGCCCATGCGCTGCAGTTCGCGGGCGGCCAGCGCGGCGGTGGCCTTGATCCCGTTGGCGGAGTGCAGCCCGGCGTAGGCGCGGATCGGCTCCAGCGCGGGCCTGCCGTTGAACGCGGTGAGCTCCTCGACCGTCGGCCCCGCCGAGACGAACACCCGGCCCTGGTGCCCCAGCGACTCCCAACTGGCCAGCGAGCCGGGTCCGCCCGAGCGCAGCGGCGACGTCGGCGCCGGGAAGTCCGGATCGGTCTCGTCGTTGACCGCGGAGAACGTGCTGTTGATGGTCTTCATCGCGAACCGCACCACCACGCCGTTGAGCAGCGCGATGAACAGCGCCAGGATCAGCCCTACCGCGACGACCCCCGAAACCCGCGGCGGGGCAACACGTTCGAGCTGGCGGGTGAGGAAGCGGATCAGCTTGCCGATCAACTGTCCGATCTCGACGAGCGCGAAAAGCACCACGATCGACACCACCGCGGTCAGCGGATAGTCCCAGAAGCCCAGCCGCGCCACGCCGTCGAGGTCACGGACCTCGTCCTGCCAGCGGTCGAAGTAGATCATCATCCACAGCTGGCCGATGACGCCGATGATGACCAGCGCGATCCACGCCGTGCGCGGTGCAGGCGGGCTGCTGTCCTTGGAGCGCATGTAGCGCACCAGCCAGACCACGAACACGCCGAGGCCGTAGCCGAATGCGCCCGCGCCGGCGCTGACGAGCCCCTGGAACAGCGGGCCGCGCGGCAGCAGCGACGGGGTCAGCGAGAACCACACGAACACCAGCCCCAGCGCGGTGCCGGTGAACGTGTAGTGCCGTACCCACCAACTCTTCTTCGCGGACCGCTGCGGCGGTGCCTCCTCGACGATTTCGCGGGTGTCGGTCACCCCCGAAGATTAACGGTGGCGGAAGTTCGGCGTGCGCTTCTCGGTGAACGCCGCCATGCCCTCGGTCTGGTCCTCGGTGGCGAACGCCGAATGGAACAGCCGGCGTTCGTAGAGCAGGCCCTCGGCCAGCGTCGTCTCGAACGCACGGTTGACGGCCTCCTTGGCCATCCGCGCCGCCGACAACGACATTTCCGCGATGGTCTTGGCGACCGCGTTGGCCTCCTCGAGCAGCTTGTCGGCGGGCACCACGCGGGCGACCAGGCCGGCGCGCTCGGCCTCCTCGGCGTCCATGTTGCGGCCGGTCAGGATCAGGTCCATCGCCTTGGCCTTGCCGATCGCGCGGGTCAGCCGCTGGCTGCCGCCCATACCCGGCAGTACACCCAGCTTGATCTCGGGCTGGCCGAATTTCGCGGTGTCCGCGGCGATCAGGATGTCGCACATCATCGCCAGCTCGCAGCCGCCGCCGAGCGCGTACCCGGCGACCGCGGCGATGGTGGGGGTGCGCACCGCGGCGAACTTGCCCCAGGCGGCGAAGAAGTCGCTGCCGAACACGTCGGCGAACGTCAGGCCCGCCATCTCCTTGATGTCCGCGCCCGCCGCGAACGCCTTCTCGTTCCCGGTGATGATGATCGCGCCGATCCCCGGATCGTCGTCGAGTTCGGCTGCGGCCGTGGTGACTTCGTTCATCACCTGGCTGTTGAGCGCGTTGAGCGCCTTGGGCCGGTTCAGCGTGATGGTGGCGACGCGGTCGTCGCGGGTGACGATGATCGTCTCGTAGTCGCTCATTTGGTGAACTCCAGTTCGCGGTCGGCCGGCGCGAAGTAGGCCTCGACGTCGGCGGGGGTGACGGCCGCCAGCGACGCGGGCGACCACTTGGGATTGCGGTCCTTGTCGACGACCTGCGCGCGGATGCCCTCGACGAAGTCGTGCGAGCGCAGCGACGCGCACGACACCCGGTACTCCTGGCGCAGCACGTCCTCGAGTGTGTCGAGTTCTGCGGCGCGGCGCAGCGATTCCAGCGTCACCGACACCGCGATCGGGGAGCGGGTCTCGATCAGGTCGGCGGCCTCGGCGGCCGGACCGCCGTGGGCGCGCAGCGCGGCCAGGATGTCGGTGACCGTCTTCTCGGCGTAGCAGACGTCGATCCAATCGCGCTGCGCGGCAAGCGGGCTGGCCGGGGGTTCGACGGCGAACGCGGCGAGTGCGGCGTCCACCCCGTCGGCGACGACGGCGGCCTTGAAGTCGTCGAGCTTGTCGTGGGGCACGTAGTGGTCGGCGAAACCGAGCGCGATCGCGTCGGCGCCGTTGAAGTTCGCGCCGGTGAGCGCGGCGTGGTAGCCGAGCAGGCCAGGGGCGTGCGACAGGATCTTGGTGCCGCCCACGTCGGGGATGAAGCCGATGCCGACCTCGGGCATCGCCATCCGGGTGGTGTCGGTGGCGACGCGGACGTTGCCGTGCGCGCTGACACCGACGCCGCCGCCCATCACGATGCCGTCCATGATCGCCACATACGGCTTGCGGTAGCGGCCGATATGGGCGTTGAGCTGGTATTCGTCGTACCAGAACGCGCGCGCCTCGGAGCCGTCGGCGCGGGCGCTGTGGTACAGCACGACGATGTCGCCGCCTGCGCACAGACCGCGCTCGCCCGCGCCGTCGAGCAGGACGGCCGTGATGGCGTCGTCGTCCTCCCACTCGGTCAGCGCCCGCTCCATCGCGGTGACCATCGGGTGAGTCAGCGAGTTGATGGCCTTGGGGCGATTCAGGGTGATGCGCCCGACCCCGCCGTCAACAGTTACTAGGACATCCTCGTTTTCGCCCACGGTTATGCAATGTAGAACCTCGCACCGGGCGGGGTGGTGCCGGGTAGGGTTTCCTGTGAAAATGCTGGAAACTTCCCGGCGCGCCCGGGAACCGACCGGCATCACCACACGTTGACGGTGTGTTCGCCGCTTGACGAATGACATCACGGAGAGGAACGACGGTGCGGGAATCCAGCAACCCCGTATTCCGGTCCCTGCCTAAGACGCAGGGCGGATATGCGCAGTTCGGTACCGGGGCCGCCGCCTACGGTACGCAGGCGGTACACGCCGACCCCTATGCGGTGCAGTACCCCGACCAGCGGCAGGCAGGCGTTGCCCGCCCGATGACCATCGACGACGTCGTCACCAAGACGGGCATCACGCTCGCGGTGCTGACCGCGTCGGCGGTGGTGACCTACGTGCTGGCGATGATGAACCCGGCGATCGCCCTGCCCCTGGTGATGATCGGGGCGCTCGGCGGCCTGGTGATGGTCCTGATCGCCACGTTCGGGCGCAAGCAGGACAACCCCGGCATCGTGCTGACCTACGCGGTCCTCGAAGGCCTGGCGCTCGGCGGTATCTCGTGGGTGTTCGGCCAGAGTGTGGAGATCGCCGGCGGTAGCGCCGGTGCGCTGATCACCCAGGCGGTGCTCGGCACGTTCGGTGTCTTCTTCGGCATGCTCGTCGTCTACAAGACCGGCGCCATCCGGGTCACCCCGAAGTTCACCCGCTTCATCGTGGCCGGCCTGTTCGGTGTGGTCGCGCTGATGCTCGGCAACCTGGTGCTCGGCCTGTTCGGTGTCGGCGGCGGTGAGGGCATGGGCCTGCGCGCCGGTGGCCCGATCGCGATCATCTTCTCGCTGGTCTGCATCGGCCTGGCGGCGTTCAGCTTCCTGATCGACTTCGACGCGGCTGACCAGATGATCCGCGCCGGCGCCCCCGAGAAGGCGGCGTGGGGCGTGGCCCTCGGCCTGACCGTCACGCTGGTCTGGCTGTACATCGAGATCCTGCGGCTGCTGTCGTACTTCCAGAGCGACTAGCGGCTTCCGCGAGAAGGCCCGGTGCGACTACGCGCCGGGCCTTCTCTTTTGCTTCTGCGCCGAAACTGCTCACAGATCCGAATTCATCCACAGATTTCGATCTGTGAGCAGTTTCGGTGGGGTGCAGGGTCGACCGGCGCCGAGAGTGGCTGCCATGAGCTATCTCGACGAACCCTTCATCGGCAGTGAGGCGCTCGAGCGCGGCCTGGTGCGCAAGTACGACCTGCGCACCCGCTTCACCGCGCTGTACCCGGATGTCTACATACCGAACAGTCTTCAGCCGTCGCTGCGGCAGCGGGCCACCGCGGCCTGGCTGTGGACGCATCGCCTGGGCATCATCGCGGGGTTGACCGCGTCGGCGCTGCACGGCGCCAAATGGGTCGACGACGATGCCCCGATCGAGCTGATCTGGCCGAACTCCCGCACCCCACCCGGTCTGCGCACCTTCGATATGCGGTTGCGTCCAGGGGAGTCGTTCCGGACGGCCACATTCCGGATGACGACACCGGCGCGCACCGCATTCGACCTCGGCCGCCGAAAACCACTGGGTGAGGCGGTCGCCCGCCTCGACGCACTCGGCAACGCGACAGGCCTGAGCGCAGCCGATATCCACGCCGTTGCCCGGCAACATCCCGGGAAACGGGGGTTGCGCCTACTCGAACGGGCCCTCGACCTCTACGACCCGGGCGCCGCTTCGCCGAAGGAGACGTGGGTGCGGCTGCTGGTGATTCGCGCCGGATACCCACCGCCGCAGACGCAGATCCCGGTGGTCAGCCCCGACGGCCGCCGAAAGTACTACCTCGACATGGGCTGGCCGGAACTGATGGTGGCTCTGGAGTACGACGGCGAACACCACCGTCTCGACCCGGTCCAATACCGCTACGACGTCATCCGCTCGGAGGATCTCGTCGCGCTCGGCTGGTCGCGTGTCCGGGCCGTGCGTGGCAACTCGGCGGCCGACATCCTCGACCGACTCGCCCACGCCTGGCGATCGAGACTGCGCACAGATCGCGAAATCTCGTGAAAAAGCGTTCTGTGCGCAGTCTCGGCGCGCAAAGAATCAGGAGAGGCGCTCGATGATCATCGCCATGCCCTGGCCGCCGCCGACGCACATGGTCTCCAGACCGAACTGCTTGTCGTGGGTCTGCAGGTTGTTGATCAGCGTGGCGGTGATGCGGGCGCCGGTCATGCCGAACGGGTGACCCAGCGCGATCGCGCCGCCGGAGACGTTCAGCTTGTCCAAATCCATGTTCAGCGCCCGCGCCGAACCCAGCACCTGCACCGCGAACGCCTCGTTGATCTCGTACAGATCGATGTCGTCGATCGTCATGTTCGCGTTGGCCAGCGCCTTCTTGACCGCCTCGATCGGGCCCAGGCCCATGATCTCCGGTGACAGACCGCTCACACCCGTCGACACGATGCGCGCCAGCGGGGTCAGGCCCAGCTCCTTGGCCTTGGTGTCGCTCATCACGACCAGCGCGGCGGCGCCGTCGTTGAGCGGGCACGCGTTGCCCGCGGTCACCGTGCCGTTCGGCCGGAACACCGGCTTGAGCTGGCTGATCTTCTCGTAGGTGGTGCCCGGGCGCGGGCCGTCGTCGGTGGACACCACGGTGCCGTCGGGCAGCGTCACCGGCACGATCTCGCGCTCGAAGAAGCCGCTCTTGATGGCCTCCTCGGCGCGGTTCTGCGACCGCACACCCCAGTGGTCCTGCTCCTCGCGGCTGATGCCGGTGTGCAGCGCGACGTTCTCGGCGGTCTGGCCCATCGCGATGTAGACGTCGGGCAGCACCCCGTCCTCACGCGGGTCGTGCCACTCCTCGGCGCCCGCCGCGGCTTGCTCCGAACGGCTCATCGCCTCGGCGAACTTCGGGTTCTTGGTGTCCGGCCAGCCGTCCGCGGTGCCCTTCGGGAAACGCGAAACCGTCTCCACCCCAGCGGAAATGAACGCGTGACCCTCGCCGGCCTTGATCGCGTGGAACGCCATCCGGGTGGTCTGCAGCGATGACGAGCAGTACCGGTTGACGGTGGTGCCCGGCAGGAAGTCGTAGCCGAGCTGCACGGCCACGGCGCGGCCGATGTTGAAGCCGGCCTCGCCTGCGGGCTGGCCGCAGCCCATGATCAGGTCGTCGATCTCGCGGGGATCGAGCGCCGGCACCTTGTCGAGCACCGCGCGCACCATCTGCGCGGCGAGGTCGTCGGGCCGCATATCCACCAGCGATCCCTTGGCGGCACGGCCGATCGGCGACCGCGCGGTGGCGACAATGACGGCTTCAGGCATGGTGTCTCCTCGGTTCGATCGTGAGTTGAACCGAACCTAGCTGGCCGCCGCCGCCATCTTCTCCGTGACCCCACCCAAAACGGGTGCGGGCACCCCCGTGGACCGGCGCCACAAGCGGCTCAACTGGCCCACCCGCGCCAGCAGCGGGAAGCCGCCGGAGCGCGCCTCCCACGGCAGCTCGGGCACCGAGGCGCCCAGCCAGTCGCTGAGCCCCTTGCACAGCGCGGGCAGCAGCTGGTTGGCGGCCAGCGCGTACCCGGCCCCCGACGGGTGGTACATGTCCGGCGAGAACATCACGTCGGGGGTCTCGCGGAAGTGCGGGGCCAGCAGATCGGCCAGCGGCACCGGCACGCCGCCGGCCGCGCGCACCGCGGCGGCCTGGGCCCGCGCCAGCCGCAGCCCGCGGCTGCGCGCCACCGCGCGCAACGGCTGCGGGATGGCGGTCACGACTCCGAAGTCCGGGCAGGTGCCCACGACGACGACGGCTCCGGCGTCGCGCAGCCGTCGCACCCCCGAGCCGAGTCGGCGCGCCGACGCCTTGATGCCGTTGAGCCGGGTGACGTCGTTGGCGCCGATCATGATGACCGCGGCGTCCGGCGGCGGCCCGGCCACGAACATCGCGTCGATCTGTCCCTGAAGTCCCTTCGAGGTCGCGCCGACGATCGCCTTGGTGCTCAGCCTGATCCGTCGCCCGGAGATCTCCGCCAGCCGTCGTGCCAACAGCACGCCCGGCACCTCCTCGGCGGTCGCGGCGCCGTAGCCGGTCGCGGTCGAGTCCCCGAACACCATCAGGTGCAGGTCGAACGGGACGCCGCGGTGCCAGCGTTCGACGGGCCCGCCGCCGGGGGAGTAGACGCCGTCCGCGCGTGGCGGTGCGGTCCAGGCCCGGGGGATGCGCTCGCGGGCCTGGTTGGCTTGCATGACCAGCAGGTTCCTGGCGCCGATGTAGGCAGAACCAGTCGCCGCGGTCGCAACCGCGATGAGGGTCGCTAAGCGGGTAGTGCCCACATCCGCAAGTTTATGTCCGTTTTCCGAAGGTGTTCGGTGTGCCACGAGGTGGCGCGGTCACGGTGCGGTATCAAGTCCGGTATCGAATTTGACTCGTCGATTGTTTATATGGAACACGAGGTGTCAAGCTAAGATGCGATTTCCGCGCTAGTAAATTAGGCGGGCTTCGCAAAGAGCGGCTTGGTCGTCCCGAGGAAGTGATTGCCATGACTGCACCGAGCAAGGTGGTCGGTGCCCACCTGCCAGGTATCCCCGCTGTTCACGGGCGCAAGCCGCGGAAGTTTCCGGTCAGTGACGGCGCCCCCGTCGAGGTGGTCGAGGACGGCCCGAGTTTCGCGGGCCGAATCGCCTCGCTGACCGCAAGGCTAACAATCAAGCCGACCCTAGCTATCGGTAGCTACGCGCCGCGACTGCCCTGGCCATTCGGTCTGGTGGACTTCGCCTCACGGGTGATGCGGCCGGCGCCGGGCACGATCCGCGCGACGATCTCTTTGCCGAACTGCACCGCGCAACTGGTCCGCGCCCCCGGGGTGCTGCCCGCCGACGGCAAACGCGGCGTGATTCTCTACATGCACGGCGGGGCGTTCCTGGCGTGCGGAGTCAACTCGCACGGCCGCCTGGTGCAGGCTCTGTCGGGCTACGCCGACTGTCCGGTGCTGGTGGTCAACTACCGGATGGTCCCCAAGCACTCCGTTGGCGAGGCCCTCGACGACTGCTACGACGCCTATCAGTGGCTGCGGTTGCGCGGCTACGAACCCGACCAGATCGTGCTGGCCGGCGATTCCGCGGGTGGCTACCTGTCGCTGGCGCTGGCCGAGCGGCTGCAGCAGGAGAGCGGTGGTGTCGCCGGCGAGGTGCCGGCAGCGGTGGTGACGATGTCGCCGCTGTTCGAGATCGACAACGAGGCCCGCGCCAACCACCCCAACCGGGACAGCGACGCGATGTTCCCGCCGCGCGCCTTCTACGCCCTGATCGACCTGATCTCGGAGGCCGCGGGCCGCCACATCGTGGACGGTCAGCCGGAAGAGGTCTACGAGCCGCTGGACCACATCGAGCCGGGTCTGCCGCGCACGCTGATCCACGTCTCGGGCTCCGAGGTGCTCGTCAGCGACGCCCACAAGGCAGCGCGCCGGCTGGCGGCCGCCGGGGTGCCGGTCGAGGTGCGCGTCTGGCCTGGGCAGATGCACGTCTTCCAGCTGGCCGCGCCGATCGTCCCGGAGGCCACCCGCTCGCTGCGCCAGATCGGTGAGTACATCCGCGAGGCCACCTGGTAACCCGGCTTACGCCGGTATTTCGCGCCTGACACGATGGAGTCATGCGCATCGCCCGGCATGTCAGTGAGCTCATCGGCAACACCCCGCTGGTACGGCTGAACTCGGTCGTCCCCGAGGGAGCGGGCACCGTGGTGGCCAAGGTCGAGTACCTCAACCCCGGTGGCAGCAGCAAGGACCGCATCGCGGTCAAGATGATCGACGACGCCGAGCGTCGCGGCCTGCTCAAGCCGGGCGGCACCATCGTCGAGCCGACCTCGGGTAACACCGGCGTCGGGCTGGCCCTGGTCGCCCAGCAGCGCGGCTACAAGTGCATCTTTGTCTGCCCCGACAAGGTCAGCGAGGACAAGCGCAACGTGCTGCGCGCCTACGGCGCCGAGGTGATGGTGTGCCCGACCGCCGTCCCGCCCGAGCACCCGGACAGCTACTACAGCGTCTCCGACCGGCTGGTCCGCGAGATCGAGGGCGCCTGGAAGCCCGATCAGTACTCCAACCCGATGGGCCCGGAGAGCCACTACGAGACCACCGGTCCGGAGATCTGGCGCGACACCGACGGCAAGGTCACCCACTTCGTGGCCGGCGTCGGCACCGGCGGCACCATCACCGGCGCCGGGCGCTACCTTAAGGAGGTCTCCGGCGGCCGGGTCAAGGTGATCGGCGCCGACCCGGAGGGCTCGGTGTACTCCGGCGGCACCGGGCGCCCGTACCTGGTCGAGGGCGTGGGCGAGGACTTCTGGCCCAAGGCCTACGACCCGTCGGTGCCCGACGAGATCATCGCCGTCTCCGACGCCGACTCGTTCGAGATGACGCGCCGGCTGGCCCGCGAGGAGGCGCTGCTGGTCGGCGGCTCGTGCGGGATGGCCGTGGTGGCCGCGATCAAGGTCGCCGAGAAGGCGGGCCCGGACTCGCTGGTCGTCGTGCTACTGCCGGACGGCGGACGCGGTTATCTGTCAAAGGTTTTCAACGACGACTGGATGTCGTCCTACGGGTTCCTGCGCACGCGGCTGGACGGCTCCACCGAGGAGTCGACGGTCGGCGACGTGCTGCGCGGCAAGTCCGGCGAACTGCCCGACCTGGTGCACACCCACCCGTCGGAGACGGTGCGCGACGCGATCAACATCCTGCGCGAGTACGGCGTGTCGCAGATGCCCGTCGTCGGCGCCGAACCGCCGGTGATGGCGGGCGAGGTGGCGGGCAGCGTGTCCGAGCGCGAACTGCTCTCGGCGGTCTACGAGGGCCGGGCCAAGCTCGCCGACGCCGTCGAGAAGCACATGAGCCCGCCGCTGCCGCTGATCGGCGCCGGCGAACTCGTCAGCACCGCGGCGAAGATGCTGCGCGAGTGCGACGCCGTGATGGTCGTCGAGGAGGGCAAACCGGTCGGCGTGATCACCCGGCACGACCTTCTCGGGTTCCTGTCCGACGGTTCCAACCGACGGCCCTCGTAGCCGACTTACTAAGCCTGCCAAACAATCCGGACGCCGCGGGCGCGGGCGCGGAGTTGGCGTGGAAATCCCTGCTGAGGGGCACTTCTCAGGTAGGGTAAGCACGCTCGATCGCAGCTAAGGCTCACGGAAGGCGTGTCATGACCGACCATCCGCCACCGGCGCCGGGGGGATATCCGACTCCGCCGGGTGGGGGCTATGTGCCGTCTGAGCAGGAGGCGCCTCAAAGCTTTTCGCCCGAGCAGTCGCAGGCCGCGGATCTGCCCGCGGATGCCTACACCCCGTGGTTCACCCGGGTGCTGGCCTGGCTGATCGACTACATCCCGGTCATGCTGATCCTCGGGATCGGGTGGGCGATCCTGCTCGGCACGCGGCAAACCGATTGTCTGGCCGAGGTTTCCGAATACGACCTGATCGAGTTCTGCTCGACCGGCTCGTCGACGCTCGGGTTCGTCTCGGCCGCCATCGTGGCCCCGGTGCTGGGCTTCGGCTATCTCATCTGGAATCACGGCTACCGCCAAGGCATTACCGGATCCAGCGTCGGCAAGGCGATCCTGAACTTTCAGGTCGTCAGCGAAAAAACCGGCGAGCCAATCGGTTTCGGAAAGTCCGTGCTGCGCCTGCTGGCGCATTTCCTCGACGTCGCGATCTGCTACATCGGATTCCTGTTCCCGCTGTGGGACAACAAACGGCAGACGCTCGCCGACAAGACCGTCGGCACCGTCTGTCGTCCGCTGTAACCGTCAACCTGGAAGGTCATATGTCTGATCAGCCGCCTCCCCCACCGCCGCCGGGCAACAACCCGCCGGGCAGCAACCCGCCGCCGCCCCCACCGGGCGGTGCGTACCCGCCGCCCCCACCGGGCGGTTATCCGCCCCCGCCGCCGCCGGGTGGCTATCCGCCGCCCCCACCGCCGGGCGGCTACCCTCCGCCGCCCCCACCGGGTGGCGCGTACCCGCCGCCCCCGCCGGGCTCCTATCCGCCGCCGCCTCCGCCCGGAGGCGCCGCGTACCCGCCCCCGGGCGGCTTCCCGCCGCCGGGCTTCGGCGCGCCGCGGCCGGCCTACAGCGTCGGTGACGCGTTCTCGTGGGCGTGGGGCAAGTTCAGCGCCAACGCGGTGCCGCTGATCGTCGCGACGCTGGTCTTCGGGGCCATCGCCGGGCTCCTGCAGGTCATCTTCGGCGCGCTGTCGACCGCGGTGGCGCCCGAGTCGACCAGCTACACCGCCACCGACGCCGGGTTCTCGTTCTCCTACAACGTGAACAGCCCGGGCAGCCTGGCCATCACGATCCTGAGCTACATCGTGAGCCTGGTCGTCGGCGCGGCGATCCAGTCGGCGTACTACAGCGGCATCCTCGATATCGCCAACGGGCAGTCGGTGACGATCGGGTCGTTCTTCAAGCCGCGCAACGTCGGTGCGGTCATCATCGCGGCCGTGATCGTCGGTCTGTTGACCTCGATCGGCTTCGTGCTCTGCATCATCCCGGGCATCGTGGTGGTGCTGTTCACGATGTTCACCGTGGTCGCGCTGCTGGACCGCAACCTGGCGCCGATCGACGCGATCAAGGCCAGCTTCGATGTCGCCAAGAACAACTTCGGGGCGGTGTTCCTCACCGCGATCGTGGTGTTCGCCGCGGTTCTGGTCGGCGCCCTGCTCTGCGGTGTCGGCCTGCTGGTGGCCCTGCCGCTGGTGGCGCTGATCGAGGTGTACGCCTGGCGCAAGCTCAGCGGCGGTCAGGTCGCCGAGCTCAACCCGCAGCCGCTGCCGCCGGGACCGCCCGGACCGCAGGTGTCCTGAGCAGTTCTGAGGTCATCGGGAGGTGCCGACACCGGTCGGCGCCTCCCGATGCGCATTTCCGGCGCTCCCGCGGGCATCGCTAGGCTGGGCGTGATGACCGAACACAGCAGCCACGGCCAGGCCACCAGGGCGATCCATGCCGTGCGGCCCGATCTGAGCACCGGGGCCGTCAACGCACCCATCTACGCCAGCTCGACGTTCGCCCAGGACGGTGTCGGCGGGCTGCGCGGCGGCTTCGAGTACGCCAGGACCGGCAACCCCACCCGCGCCGCGCTGGAGAAGTCGCTGGCCGCCGTCGAGTCCGCCGCCTACGGGCGCGCGTTCTCCTCGGGCATGGCCGCCACCGACTGTGCGCTGCGGGCGCTGCTGCGCCCCGGCGACCACGTGGTGATGCCCGACGACGCCTACGGCGGCACCTTCCGGTTGATCGACAAGGTGTTCACCCAGTGGGGGATCGGCTACACCGCGGTGTCGCTGGCCGACCTCGACGCGGTGCGCGCGGCGATCACCGACAAGACCCGCGTCATCCTGGTCGAGACGCCGACCAACCCGCTGCTGTCGATAGCCGACATCTCCGGTATCGCCGCGGTGGCCCATGACGCCCGCGTGAAGGTGTTGGTGGACAACACGTTCGCCTCGCCGGCCTTGCAGCAGCCGCTGCTGCTCGGCGCCGACATCGTGCTGCACTCGACGACCAAGTACATCGGCGGGCACTCCGACGTCGTCGGCGGTGCGCTGCTGACCAACGACGAGGAACTCGACGCCGCGTTCGCGTTCCTGCAGAACGGGGCGGGCGCGGTGCCCGGCCCGTTCGACGCCTACCTCACCCTGCGGGGCCTGAAGACGCTGACCCTGCGCATGCAGCGGCACAGCGAGAACGCCGCGGTGATCGCCGAGTTCCTCGCCGGACACCCGGCGATCGAGACCGTGCTCTATCCGGGTCTGCCCAGCCATCCCGGCCACGACATCGCGGCCAAGCAGATGTCGGCCTTCGGCGGCATGATCTCGGTGCGGATGCGCGGTGGTGCCGAGGCGGCGCGCAAACTGTGCTCGCGCACCGAGATTTTCATCCTCGCCGAGTCGCTGGGCGGGGTCGAGTCGCTCATCGAGCATCCGGGTGCGATGACCCACGCGTCGACGGCCGGCTCGCAGCTGGAGGTGCCCGACGATCTGGTCCGGCTGTCGGTCGGCATCGAGGACGTCGCCGACCTGCTGGCCGACCTCGACCAGGCGCTCAGCTAGCGGTCAGGGCCTGGCGCACCGCCGAGGCGGTGATCGCCAGGTTCACCTCGGGCAGCGCGGTGGGGTACTCGTCCACCCAACTGCCCAAGGCGATTTCGCCCGCGCGCGCATGTACCCACCGCCACCCGCGGTCGTTGAGGCTCAGCAGGGCGCCGAGCCCGTCGACGGCGTGCAGCAGCGAGATGATCGCCGCCGTCGCCGGCGGTGGGGGCTTTCGCTCGAACAACGCCGCCAGCAGGGCGGCCCTGGCCGCCCCGGCGCGGTGCCTGTTCACCACCGGCCACGCGTATTCCTTGGCGAATCGCTTGCCCGCCAACGGGATACGGCGAACCTGTCCGGTGCGCTCCAGGTGGCCGGCGACCTGCGGCTCGGTGTGTCTGGCCAACCGCTTCACCGCCGCGACCGGCCGCAGCGGGCGCCGCTGCAGCAGTTGGAACGCCGGTTCGGCGACCGGGTCCGGCGCGCTATGCGCCGACAACGCGATCAGCCGGCCGGGCGCGACCGGATCACCGTCGACGGCGGGCCTGATCCGGCAGGCGTACGCCAGATCCAGCAGAACCGCCGCCGACAGCACCCGCTCCAGGCGCTGACGGTCCAGACCTGGCTGTGCTGATGCGTTGTCGACCAGCAGCAGGAAGAGGTCCTCGGCGATCTGCGCCATGACCGGATGCTAAACCGCACCCGGCCGCACGGCGCGTCAGCCCTGGTAGGGCTCGGCCTTGAGCAGCTTGACGGTGACGGTGCTGCCGCTGGGCACCGTGTAGGTGCGGGTCTCGCCGACCTTGGCGTCGATCAGCGCCTCACCCAGCGGGGACTTCGGCGAGTAGACCTCGAGCTTGCCGTCGGTGATGCCCTCCTGGCGGGTGCCGATCAGGAAGGTCTCGGTGTCATCCGGGTCGTCGCCGTACTGCACGGTGACCACGGACCCGGGCAGCGCGACACCGGACTGCTTCGGCGCCTCGCCGACCTTGGCGTTGTTCAGCAGCTCCTGCAGCTGGCGGATGCGGGCCTCCTGCTGGCCCTGCTCCTCGCGGGCGGCGTGGTAGCCGCCGTTCTCACGCAGGTCGCCCTCTTCACGACGGTCGTTGATCTCCGCGGCGATGATCGGCCGGTTCGCGATGAGTTGATCCAGCTCGGCCTTCAGCCGGTCGTACGCCTCCTGCGTCAACCAGGTGACCTGGGTATCGGTCATGTCGTCGCGCTCCTGTCGTGGTTGTTCTCGCGCTCTGTCGCGTAAGAAGTCTCGTCGTGGGTGCCGGGGTCGTCGTGTACTGCCGCGCCGGCGTACCCCCGTGAGGGGCACCAAATGCAGCAATACACGGCCCCAGCAGGAACCGTGTATGTCCGACCATGGTAGCACCGCCCCGACCGCCGACCGTCACGGTTTTTGCCGGGCCTGAATTCAAATCAGGCAGATCTCAGGGGGCCACCAGATAGGACGGCACGTCGGCGCCGCAGCCGTAGATATCGCCCATGACGGGCTTGCGGGTGGTCTTGACGATCGTGTCGACCACCACCGTGGCATGGGTGGACGGTTCCACCAGGATCTCCCGGCGGCCCACCTCGGCGCCGTCGAGGGAGCGGGCCCGCACGATGCAGGAGACCGGCTGCGACGGGTCGTCGCGGGTGACGCTGATCGTGACCTCGACGGTCTCGTCGTCGATGAGCCGGTAGGCGCCCAGTTCGCCCTTGACCTCCAGCGCGCCGAACTGCCGCGCGGCGAACACGGCGACCGCGACACCCGCCACAACGGCCAGCGCGGTGACCCCGAACACCAGCCAGCGGCGGGGCAGGCGGGTCTGCTGCCGGCCGCCGTAGCGGGCGGCGGGACGTTCGATCATCTGGTTTTCTATGCCCGTCGGTCGGCTAGTTCTACAGAACTGGAACTATAGGGCTATCCGAACGGGTTGATTCCGGGTGAGGTCCGCACGGGCCCTCCGAGCACACGATCAGGCGATGAGGTAAGGCAGACAGGTTGAGCGAACTGCGGTTGATGGCCGTGCACGCCCACCCGGACGACGAGTCCAGCAAGGGCGCCGCCACGATGGCCCGGTACGTGGACGAGGGCGTCCGCGTGCTGGTGGTGACGCTCACCGGCGGTGAACGCGGCGACATCCTCAATCCGGCGATGGACATCCCCGAGGTGCACGGCCGGATCGCCGAGGTGCGCCGCGACGAGATGGCCAAGGCGGCCCAGATCCTCGGCGTCGAGCACCACTGGCTGGGCTTCGTCGACTCCGGGCTGCCGGAGGGCGACCCGCCGCCCCCGCTGCCCGAGGGCTGCCTGGCCACGGTGCCGCTCGAGCAGCCGGTCGAGGCGCTGGTCCGCGTCGTTCGCGAGTTCCGGCCGCACGTGATGACGACCTACGACGAGAACGGCGGCTACCCGCACCCGGACCACATCCGCTGCCACCAGGTGTCCATGGCGGCCTACGAGGCCGCCGCCGACTACCGGCTCTACCCGGACGCCGGGGAGCCCTGGCAGGTGCTCAAGCTGTACTACACGCACGGCTTCCTGCGGCAGCGCATGCAGTTGCTGCAGGACGAGTTCGCCAAGCACGGCGAGGTGGGCCCGTTCGACAAGTGGCTCAAGAACTGGGACCCGGACGAGGACGTGTTCGCCAAGCGGGTGACCACCCGGATCGAGTGCGCGAAGTACTTCCCGGTGCGCGACGACGCGCTGCGCGCCCACGCCACCCAGATCGACCCGAACGGCGACTTCTTCCGCGCGCCCATCGAATGGCAGCAGCGGCTCTGGCCCACCGAGGAGTACGAGCTGGCCCGGTCCCGCGTGCCGGTGTCGCTGCCGGAGACCGACCTGTTCGCCGGAATCGAGGACCGATGACCACCATCACGCTCGCCACCACCCTGCTGGCCCAGACCCGCGACACCGGGCCGGACTTCGGCAAGGCCAGCCCCATCGGCCTGCTCGTCGTCGTGCTGCTGCTGATCGCGGTGTTCCTGCTGGTGCGGTCGATGAACAAGCAGCTGCGCAAGGTGCCCGAATCGTTCGACTCGCCCGAGCAGCCGGCGGTCGGCACCGATACCGGCACCGAGACCGGTACCGAGACCGGTCCCAGGGAGGCCGACGGGCCCAGCGGCGGGCCCGAGAGCTGACGTCAAACCGGTCGACATACCGGTCGCCGGGATGCTCTCCGTCACGCCGAGGCGGGCCGTGTAGCCTTCGGCGCATGTCGACCCCCGAGGCCAACGCCAAGACCGTCGCCCGTTACCTCGAGCTCGTCGGGCAGGGTAACGCCGACGAGGTTGCCAAGCTCTACGCCGACGACGCCACCGTCGAGGATCCCGTCGGCAGCGAGGTGCACATCGGGCGCACCGCGATCCGCGGGTTCTACCAGGGGCTGCCGCCGAAGGCGGACACCGAGATCATCACGCTGCGCGCGCTCGGCCACGAGGTGGCGTTCTTCTGGGCGCTGACCATCGACCTCGGCGAGAGCAAGATGCGCATGGAGATCATCAGCGTGATGACCTTCAACTCCGACGGCGAGATCGCGTCGATGAAGGCCTACTGGACCCCGGAGAACATCACCCAGGGCTGATAGGCCATGAGTAGTCGCTGGGCGGATTCTCGTAGGAGGTCCGGTTCGGAGGAGGCTACTTATGTCGGTGTTGGAAGTTGCGCTTGATCCGGCGACGGTGATCGTCGCGATAGATCCGGGTAAGGCATTTCATCGGGTGTGGATCAGCAACGGCTCGGGAACGCTGGTTGATCCGATGTCGTTGTCGGTCTCGCGAGAGGGCATTTCCCAGCTGGAGCTGGCGCTGAACAAGCACGGTCCCGGTGCCCCGGTGATTGCGATCGAGGCGACGGGCAGCCTGCACCGACCGTGGGTCACCGAACTGGAGCGCCGTCATCCCGGTTCGGTACGACTGTTCGCTCCGTCGGAGACGAAGTCTGCACGTATGCAGTTGGGTTCGGGCAGGTTCAAGACCGACGATCGTGACTGTGCGGCGTTGACGTACATGGCCCGCCAGGGCGGCGGTCGACGCTATGGCCAGCAGGTCTCGGTGGAGGCGCTGCGTACCGCGGTCCGGCATCGTCGCGGGCTGGTGGCCGACCGCAAAGTCGCTCAGCAGCGCTTGCACGACCAGCTCAACGCACTGTGTCCCGGATTGTCAGCACCGGCGGGTCATGGGCGATCCCTGGCGCTGGAGACGCCCACTGGCCTGGCAGTGCTGGCGTGCGCGGCGGCGTTTTCCGGACGACCCCCGCAACTGCGGTCGCTGATGTGCCGGGCGCCGGGGCGCTTGACGCCGAACACCGCCCATTACTGGCTGCGCCGGTGGCGCGAATGTCTGCCTCCGCCGGCCGATGCCGACCAACGTGCTCAACGGCTGAACCGCGATCTGGACCGATACCGTCGGCTCCGAACAGACATCGATGCCCTCGACGTCGAGATCGGGGCGTTGCTCGCCGAGACCGACGGTCAGATCTTGACCACCCTTCCCGGCGTCGCCTCGATCCGCGCGGCGGCTTTCGCCGCCCACAGCCTCTCGATCGAACGCTTCCCCGATGCTGAACATCTCTACTCCGCAACGGGTTTGGCGCCCGCGCTCTACCAGTCAGCGACGCTGAACCGGCGAGGGCGGATCTCTCGTCAGGGACTGGCCGAACACCGCGA
>Ga0180218_1000498_pt1 | contig 35480 bp, 26 predicted proteins | sample eDN3rd37CKraftBY_FD_151334 | JGI IMG/M metagenome (GOLD analysis project Ga0180218, IMG submission 151334) | Enriched backyard soil microbial communities from Emeryville, California, USA - eDNA 3rd pass 37_C Kraft BY (version 2) (version 2) | ecosystem: Environmental > Terrestrial > Soil >... | reverse complement strand
CCCGGGGTGGGGTAGGCGTGGTAGTCGAGCGCCAGTTTCGAGAGGTCCGCGTTGGCATCCATCTTGGGTGTAACTCCTGAAAGCGAAAAGCAAAAAATAATGTGTCCGGCCGGTCTGGAGCCCGGCCCCTTGAAACCGGTCTTGGCTGGCGAGATCTGCCGTGATGACTGAATTGTACAGAGCGTAAGTGTAATGCGTCGGTCATGAAGCCCCGGAACGGCCGGAAGTGTCAGTTATCGTCCACGCTTTTTGCGTCGAGGCCCGTTCCTTGGGGGATTGCGCGTTACATATAAGGGGTTTGTAGGTATACTACCCGTACTACGGCTAATCAAGGCGTCGTACACGTTGCCTTCTGCCCCCCGCTATCCGCTAACCGGTCTGGCCGTGTCGCGGAAGGTTGTCCTGCATCATAACGAGTGAGACACTCGGATAGGTGAAGCGCTTATATGTCATCGGAAACAGAACTTTTATCCAACTCTTATCTTTTCGGTAGTAACGCCCCATACGTAGAGGAACTCTACGAATCCTACCTGGACAACCCAGGTTCGGTTTCCGAGCAATGGCGCACTTACTTCGATCAGCTACAGCATCAGCCTGCCACTGACGGCCAGGAAATCACCCGCGACCAGGCCCACGCGCCCATCATCGAGTCGTTCGCGCAGCGCGCCAAGGCCAATGCCTTCTTTGCCCGCGCGCAAGAACCCGATCTGGCGGTTGCCGGCAAGCAGGTTTCCGTCCAGACGCTTATCGCCGCCTATCGCACCCTGGGTGTGCGCGTAGCCGATCTCGATCCGCTGAAGCGCCAAGAGCGCCCCACCATCCCCGAGCTCGACCCCGCGTTCTATGGCCTTACCGAGGCCGATCTCGACCAGGTCTACGCGGCGACCAATACGTATTTCACCAAGGCCGACACCATGACCATGCGCGACATGCTCAAGGCCCTGCGTGACACCTATTGCCGCAGCGTCGGCGCCGAGTTCATGCACATCTCCGATCCGGCCGCCAAGCGCTGGATCCAAGAGCGCCTCGAGTCCAGCGTGGGCGTGCCCGCGTTCTCGGCCGAGCGCAAAACGCGCATCTTGCAGCAGCTTACCGAGGCCGAAGGCCTCGAACGCTATCTGCACACCAAATACGTCGGTCAAAAGCGCTTCTCACTTGAAGGCGGCGAAAGCTTCATCGCCTCCATGGACGAAGTCGTCAACCATGCCGGCGAGAACGGCGTGCAGGAAATCGTCGTGGGCATGGCCCACCGCGGCCGCCTCAACATGCTGGTCAACATCATGGGCAAGATGCCCAGCGACCTGTTCGCCGAGTTCGAAGGCAAGCACAGCCAGGCCCTTACCGACGGCGATGTCAAGTACCACAACGGCTTTTCCAGCGATCTTTCCACGCGCGGGGGCCCCGTCCACCTGTCGCTGGCCTTCAACCCCTCCCACCTCGAAATCGTCAATCCGGTGGTCGAGGGCAGCGTGCGCGCGCGCCAAGAGCGCCGCGGCGACAAAGACCGCAGCCAGGTGCTGCCGGTGCTGGTGCACGGCGATGCCGCCTTCGCGGGCCAGGGCGTGGTCATGGAAACCCTCAACCTGGCGCAGACCCGCGGCTACGGCACGGGCGGTACGCTGCACATCGTCATCAACAACCAGATCGGCTTCACCACGTCCGACCCCCGCGACACGCGTTCCACGCTGTATTGCACCGACGTCGTCAAGATGATCGAGGCGCCGGTGTTCCACGTCAACGGCGACGACGCCGAAGCCGTGGTCTACGTCACGCAGCTGGCCCTTGACTACCGCCGCGAATTCAAGCACGACGTCGTGGTCGACATCGTCTGCTTCCGCAAGCTGGGCCACAACGAGCAAGACACTCCTTCGCTCACCCAGCCGCTGATGTACAAGCGCATCGGCCAGCACCCAGGCACCCGCAAGCTGTACGCCGACAAGCTCGTCGCCCAAGGCGTCATGAGCGAAGGCGAACCCGACGATCTCGTCAAGGGCTACCGCCAGCTCATGGAAGACGGCAAGCGTACCGTCGAGCAAGTGCTTACCGACTACAAGAACAAGTACTCGACCGACTGGACACCCTTCCTCAGCGCCAAATGGACCGACCAGGCCGACACCGGTGTCCCCGTTGCCGAACTTACCCGCATCGGCGAAAAGATCACCTCGGTTCCCGAGGGCTTCACCGTCCATCCCCTGGTCAACAAGCTGCTCAACGACCGGCTCAAGATGGCCCGTGGCGAAGCCAAGCTCGACTGGGGCATGGGCGAGCACCTGGCCTTTGCCACATTGGTGGCATCGGGCTATGCCGTGCGCATCACCGGCCAGGATTCGGGCCGGGGCACGTTCACCCACCGCCATGCGGTGCTGCACGATCAAAAGCGCGACCGCTGGAACGACGGCGCCTATATCCCGCTGCAGAACGTCTCCGACAAGCAGGCGCCTTTCCTGGTCATTGATTCGGTGCTCTCCGAAGAAGCGGTTCTGGCTTTCGAATATGGCTACGCCACGGCCGAACCCAATACGCTCACCATCTGGGAAGCCCAGTTCGGCGACTTCGTCAACGGCGCCCAGGTCGTGATCGACCAGTTCATTTCATCGGGCGAATCCAAGTGGGGCCGCCAGTGCGGCCTGACGCTCATGCTGCCCCACGGCTACGAAGGCCAGGGCCCCGAGCACTCGTCGGCCCGCATCGAGCGCTTCCTGCAGCTGTGCGCCGACAACAACATGCAGGTGGTGCAGCCCACCAACGGCGCGCAGATCTTCCACGTGCTGCGTCGCCAGATGATCCGTCCGTTCCGCAAGCCGCTGGTCATCTTCACGCCCAAGTCGCTGCTGCGCAACAAAGACGCCACGTCGCCGCTCAGCGACCTCGAGGGCCAGTTCCAGCTCGTCATTGGCGAACAAGACGAAACCATCGATCCCGCAGCCGTCAAGCGCGTGCTCGTGTGCTCGGGCAAGGTGTATTACGATCTGGTTCATGCGCGCGCCGACGCCGGCCGTTCCGACATCGCCATCCTGCGCGTCGAGCAGTTGTATCCGTTTGCCCACAAGGCCTTCCAGGCCGAGCTGCAAAAATATGCCAACGCCAAGGAAATCGTCTGGGTACAAGACGAACCGCAGAATCAGGGCCCCTGGTTTTATATTCAGCACCATTTGTACGAGAATATGATGGAAGGCCAGCGCCTGGGCTACGCAGGGCGCAGTGCGTCGGCCTCGCCGGCGGTGGGCTATCTGGCCAAGCACCAGGAACAGCAGCGCAATCTGCTTGAACAGGCCATGGCTGCCAAATTCAAGGGCTTCATGCTGACCAAGTAACGAACATCAAACATCACGGAAAAACACCATGGCAATCACAGAAGTTCTCGTACCGCAGCTTTCCGAATCCATCTCCGAAGCCACGCTGCTCAACTGGAAGAAGCAGCCTGGCGAAGCCGTCGAGGTCGATGAAATTCTCATCGAGGTCGAAACCGACAAGGTCGTGCTCGAAGTGCCCGCGCCCGCCGCCGGCGTCCTCAGCGAAATCGTCAAGGCCGACGGCAGCACCGTCACGTCGGGCGAGGTGCTGGCCCGCATCGACACTGAAGCCAAGGCCAGCGCGGCTCCCGCTGCCGCGGCGCCCGCTCCTGAAGCGACGCCTGCGCCCCAGGCCGCCGCGCCCGCGGCCGCTTCGGCGCCGGCTTCGGCCATCGCTTCGCCCGCCGCCGGCAAGATCCTGGCCGAGAAAGGCATCGATCCCTCCGGCGTCGAAGGCTCCGGCCGCGGCGGCCGCATCACCAAGGGCGACGCCCTGTCGGCTGAATCCGCTCCCAAGAAGGCCGCGGCAGCGCCCGCCGCCGCGCCCACGCTGTCGCTCGACGGCCGTCCCGAGCAGCGCGTTCCCATGAGCCGCCTGCGCGCCCGGGTGGCCGAGCGCCTGCTGCAGTCGCAGTCTGAAAACGCCATTCTTACCACCTTCAACGAAGTCAACATGCAGGGCATCCTCGACCTGCGGGCCCGCTACAAAGACAAGTTCGAGAAAGAGCACGGCGTCAAGCTGGGCTTCACTTCCTTCTTCGTCAAGGCCGCAGTCGCCGCCCTCAAGAAGTATCCCGTCGTCAACGCGTCGGTCGATGGCAAAGACATCATCTACCACGGCTACTTCGACATCGGCATCGCCGTGGGCAGCCCGCGCGGCCTGGTGGTGCCCATCCTGCGCAACGCCGACCAGCTTTCCATCGCCGAAATCGAGAAGCAGATCGCCGACTTCGGCGCTCGCGCCCGCGACGGCAAGCTTACCCTCGAAGAGCTGACCGGCGGCACGTTCTCCATCTCGAACGGCGGCGTCTTCGGCTCCATGCTGTCCACGCCCATCATCAACCCGCCCCAGTCGGCCATCCTGGGCATTCATGCCACCAAGGATCGCGCCGTGGTCGAAAACGGCCAGATCGTCATCCGTCCGATGAACTACCTGGCCCTGTCCTACGACCACCGCATCATCGACGGCCGCGAAGCCGTGCTGTCACTGGTCGCCATGAAGGAAGCCCTGGAAGATCCCCAGCGCCTGCTGCTGGACGTCTGATTCCAGGCTTGCATACATGACCCTCCGCGAGCCCCGTCCAACGCGCCGACACCCGCGTCGGCCGGGGCGCCTTCTTTGGGCGGCCATCGCGTTTCGCCGGCCGCGCGGCACGGGTCTTCTTCCATCATCGAGGCGCACGGGCCGTGCGCATCCTCTTTCATCGAGTACACAAAATGGCTAAACAATTCGACGTAGTGGTAATCGGAGCCGGTCCCGGAGGCTATATCGCCGCCATTCGGGCCGCGCAGCTGGGCATGTCGGTGGCGTGCATCGACGCATGGTCCACGGCCGACGGCAAGCCGGCCCCGGGCGGCACCTGCACCAACGTGGGCTGCATTCCGTCCAAGGCGCTGCTGCAATCGTCCGAGCACTACGAGCAGGCGGCCACGCATTTCTCCGAGCACGGCATCGAAGTCAAGGGCCTGGGCCTGAAGCTCGACACGCTCATCGGCCGCAAGGATTCGGTCGTCAAGCAGAACAACGAAGGCATTCTTTACCTGTTCAAGAAGAACAAGGTCACCTTCTTCCACGGCACCGGCTCGTTCGTGGCGCAAGTCGACGGCGGCTGGTCGATCAAGGTGTCGGGCACCTCCGACGAAGACCTGGTCGCCAAGCATGTCGTCGTCGCCACCGGCTCGTCGCCGCGCGCGCTTCCGGGCCTGCCGTTCGACGAGAAAAAAATTCTTTCCAACGACGGCGCCCTGCGCATTCCCGCAGTTCCCAAGAAACTGGGCGTCATTGGGGCGGGCGTCATCGGCCTTGAACTGGGCAGCGTCTGGCGCCGCCTGGGCGCCGAAGTCACCATCCTTGAAGCCATGCCTGATTTCCTGGCCGTGGCCGACCAGCAGGTCTCCAAAGAGGCGCTCAAGGCGTTCAACAAGCAGGGCCTCAAGATACAGACCGGTGTCAAGATCGGCGAGGTCAAGGCCACGGCCAAGACGGTTACCGTGCCCTATACCGATGCGTCCGGCGCCGAGCAGTCCCTGGCCGTCGACCATCTCATCGTGTCCATCGGCCGCGTGCCGCACACCGAAGGCCTGGGCGTCGAGACCGTCGGCCTGAAGCTCGACGAGCGTGGTTTCGTCATGGTCGACGACGACTGCCGCACCAACCTGACCAATGTCTGGGCGGTGGGCGACGTGGTGCGCGGGCCCATGCTTGCGCACAAGGCCGAAGAAGAGGGCGTTGCCGTGGCCGAGCATATCGCCGGCCAGCACGGCCATGTCAATTACGCGGTCATTCCCAGCGTCATCTACACCTCGCCCGAAATTGCCTGGGTGGGCCGCAGCGAGCAGCAGCTCAAGACTGCCGGGGTCGAGTACAAGGCGGGCAGCTTCCCGTTCCTGGCCAATGGCCGCGCGCGGGCCCTGGGCGACACCACCGGCTTCGTCAAGGTGTTGGCCGATGCCAAAACAGACGAAGTGCTGGGCGTGCACATCGTCGGCCCCATGGCCTCCGAGCTGATCTCCGAAGCGGTCACCATCATGGAGTTCCGCGGGGCCGCCGAAGACATCGCGCGCATCTGCCACGCCCACCCGACCTTGTCCGAAGCCATGAAGGAAGCCGCGCTGGCCGTCGACAAGCGCACGCTCAACTTCTGATAGACGGCTTGGCTTGCCGGGCGCCGAGCCTTGGGGCGGCCCGGCGGTAAAAAGAAAAGGGGGCGTCTTGCCCCCTTTTCATCTTATGGATCCAGTGGTGCATGAACGTTCGTGACTATTATCATCAGGCGCTCGAAGAGCGGGGCTACCAGCCTGATGAGGCGCAGCTGGCGGCGATAGACCGCCTGCAGGCGTTCTATGACGAGTGGGTGCTGTACAAGCAGGCGCGCTCGTCTCCCCTGCGCAAGCTGTTCAAGCGGCCGGACATACCCCGCGGGGTTTACATGTGGGGCGGCGTAGGCAGGGGCAAGAGCTTCCTCATGGACGCCTTCTACCAGACGGTGCCGCTCAAGCGCAAGGCGCGCCTGCATTTTCACGAATTCATGCGGGGCGTGCATCGCGAGCTGGGCGAGGTCAAGGGGCGTGCCGATCCGCTGGACGAAGTCGCGCGGCGCATTGCCAAGCGCTATCGGCTGATATGTTTCGACGAGTTCCACGTTTCCGACGTGGCCGATGCCATGATCCTGTATCGGCTGCTGCTCAAGCTGTTCGAGAACGGCACCTCGTTTGTCATGACGTCCAACTACGAACCGTCGGGGCTATACCCCGACGGCCTGCACCGCGACCGCATCCTGCCGGCGATCAAGCTGATCTACGACCGGCTGGACGTCATGAACGTCGACACGGGCGTTGACTACCGGCGCCGCACGCTCGAGCAGGTGCCCATGTACCTGACTCCCATAAGCGCCGACACCAACCAGCAGCTGCGCGTCATCTTCGATCGCCTGGCCGACACGGCGGCGCTCAAGCCAGTGCTTACCGTCGAGAACCGCGAGCTGCACGCCATTGCGCTGAGCGGCACCGTGGTGTGGTTCGACTTCGCTACTTTATGCGAGGGGCCCCGCTCGCAAAACGACTACCTCGACCTGGCCAGCCGTTTCCAGGCCATCATTTTGTCGGACGTGCCCCGCATGGAGCCGCGCCATGCCTCGGCGGCGCGGCGCTTTACCTGGCTCATCGACGTGTTTTACGACCACAAGGTCAAACTGGTGATGTCGGCCGAGTGCCCGGCCGACGAGCTATATACTGATGGCCCGATGTCCAATGAATTCCATCGCACCGTATCGCGCATCGTTGAAATGCAATCGCGCGAATACCTCGAGTCCGAACGCCGCGCCGCGGCCGACCTGTAAACCCTGAAAGCCACATCCATGACTACCCGCGTATTGACCGGCATCACCACTTCTGGAACCCCGCACCTGGGCAATTATGCCGGCGCCATCCGTCCTTCGATCGAAGCCAGCCTCCGCCCCGATGTCGACGCCTTTTACTTCATGGCCGACTATCATGCGCTGATCAAGTGCGATGATCCGCAACGCGTGGCGCGCTCGCGGCTCGAAATCGCGGCCACCTGGCTTGCGGCGGGCCTTGATCCCGAGAAGGTCACCTTCTACCGCCAGTCGGACATCCCCGAAATACCCGAGTTGTGCTGGATGCTCAGCTGCGTCACCGCCAAGGGCCTGATGAACCGCGCCCACGCCTACAAGGCTTCGGTGGACCAGAACACCGACAAGGGCGTGGACCCCGACGACGGCGTCACCATGGGGCTGTTTTCCTACCCCGTGCTCATGGCGGCCGACATCCTGATGTTCAATGCCCATAAGGTTCCCGTGGGCCGCGACCAGATCCAGCATCTGGAAATGGCGCGCGACATTGCCCAGCGCTTCAACCACCTGTATGGAGGCGGCCAGGATTTCTTCGTGCTGCCCGAAGTGCAGATCGACGACGAAGTGGCCACGCTTCCGGGCCTGGACGGACGCAAGATGTCCAAGAGCTACGACAATACGATTCCGCTCTTTGAAGGCGGCGCCAAGGCCACGCGGGCGGCCGTCATGCGCATCGTTACCGACTCTCGCCAGCCCGGCGAGCCCAAAGATGCTGAAGGCTCGCATCTTTACACCATCTACCGCGCCTTCGCCCGGCCCGAGCAAAGCGCGCAGTTCCGGCGCGCGCTTGAAGAGGGGCTGGGCTGGGGCGAAGCCAAGGAACAGTTGTTCGCCCTTATCGAGGACGAGCTCGGCCCCATGCGCGAGCGCTACGATGCGCTTATGGCCAGCCCGGAGCGTATTGAAGAAATACTCCAGGCCGGAGCGCTGAAGGCTCGCGCGCTGGCCACGCCGCTGATGGAGCGCCTGCGCGAGGCGGTGGGCCTGCGCAGCCCGCTGGCCGCCGCGGCGCCGAAAAGCGCCGCCGCCAAGCCGGCCGCCAAAAAAGCGCGCTTCGTCAGCTTCCGCGGCGAAGACGGAGGCTTCCGTTTCCGGCTTCAGGCCGCGGGGGGCAACGAGGTGTTTCTTTCCGAGTCCTTCGACAACCCGCAGTCGGCGGGCATGATGATCAAGCGCCTGCAGCAGGGTCTGCCTGAAGACGCCCTGCAGGCTCGCGGCGGGTCGATCGAACTGATCATGGACGGGGTGCTGGTATGCCGCTTGCCCGAGTCTGAACTGCCCGCGCTGCGCGCGGCTTTGTCCGAACTCTGATCGCTCTCGCTACGCCAGCCCCGGGCTTGCGGCGGCAGCCACGGTAGCGGCGCTGCGGCATTGACGCCGCCGCGGCGCTTCAGTCAGAGCAGGGCTGGGCGTAGATGTCCAGTTCCTGGCACAGCGCCATTATTTGCGCCACGCTGTCGCGCAATACCAGTACGGCCTGGAAGTCGTGCGTGTAGCTCTGTCCGAATTCGATCAGGCGGTATTTGGGATGATGGGCGAGCAGTTGCGCATCGAGCCATGAAAAATAATTGGCGACGGTCTCGAACTGGTTGTCGTCGTAGGGGTAGTCCGGCAGCGTGGGCGTCTCGAATGCGGCGATGATCTGCTCGTGCAGCTCGTCCACCGTGTCGGAAACGGCGAAATAGTCTTCGAGCTCGGTAAAAATCACGAAAGCCACGACGCCGGCCGGATCGTATCGGGCTACCTGTGCGGCATCTTCGCCATAGTTTTCGGCCAGGACGCGATCAGGTTCGCGCCGGGCCTGCACGCACAGCGCAACAATGCCCTCGATCTCGTGCTCGTCCAGGTCGTGGCAACTGAGCAGCTCGACCAGGGTGGCGAGCTTGTGCTGGACTTCATCCTGTTCCATGAACCCCCCTTTGTGATGCTTTTGCTAATGGCCTTGGCGTTGCGCGGGAACGGAGTCAGCGCTTGAGCTTGGCGAACGCCGCCGCCATGGCGCCCATCGATTGGCCAGCCTCGGCGCGGCCCGCCCGGGGCTGGCCTGCACCGCGGGGACGATCGCTGCCGGCGTTGCCGCCACGCCGTGCTGCGGGCGCGGCATCGTCGTCCAGGCGCATGGTGAGGCCGACGCGCTTGCGGGCGATGTCGACCTCTTGCACCTTGACCTTGACTGTCTGGCCGACTCGCACCACGTCGCGCGGATCCTTGACAAAGCGATCGGCCAGCGCCGAGATATGCACCAGGCCGTCCTGATGCACGCCGATGTCGACAAAGGCGCCGAAGTTGGCCACGTTGGTGACCACGCCTTCGAGAATCATGCCTTCGTGCAGGTCGTTGAGTGTATTGACGCCTTCCTTGAACTGGGCCGTCTGGAATTCCGGGCGGGGGTCGCGGCCGGGCTTTTCAAGCTCGGCGAAGATGTCGCGCACCGTGGGCAGGCCGAAGCGCTCGTCGGTGAACTCTGAGGGCGACACCCCTTTCAGGGCGGCCTGCTTGCCCATGACCTGGCTGACGTCGGCGCTTATTTTCTTCAGGATGCGTTCGACCACGGGATAGGCCTCGGGGTGAACGGCGGAAGCGTCCAGCGGGTTGTCGCCATTGGCGACGCGCAGGAAGCCCGCAGCCTGTTCGAAGGCCTTGTCGCCAAAGCGCGTAACCTTCATCAGCATCTTGCGGTTGGCGAAAGCGCCGTTTTCGTCGCGCCAGGCGACGATATTGCGTGCAAGCAGGGAGTTCAGCCCCGAGACCCGGCTGAGCAAGGCGGCCGAGGCGGTGTTGACATCGACGCCCACGGCATTGACGCAGTCTTCGATGACGGCGTCGAGCGAGCGCGCCAGCTCGCGCTGGTTGACGTCGTGCTGGTACTGGCCCACCCCGATGGCCTTGGGTTCGATCTTGACGAGTTCCGCCAGCGGGTCTTGCAAGCGGCGGGCGATGGAGACCGCGCCGCGCAGGCTGACGTCCAGGTCGGGGAATTCTTGCGCAGCCAGTTCAGAGGCCGAATACACCGATGCGCCGGCTTCGGAGACCACGACGCGGGTAAGCTCGAGCTGGGGAAAGGCCTGCAGCATGTCGCCCACCAGCTTCTCGGTTTCGCGCGAGGCGGTGCCGTTGCCGATGGCAACGAGTTCGACGCGATGCCGCGTGGCCAGCGCCGCCAGGGTCTTGATGGAGCCTTCGCGGTCGCGCCTGGGCTCAAAGGGGTAGACGGTGGCCGTATCGAGCACCTTGCCGGTGTGGTCGATGACGGCAACCTTGACGCCGGTGCGTATGCCCGGGTCCAGACCCATGACCGCCTTGGGGCCGGCGGGGGCCGCCAGCAGCAGGTCTTTCAGGTTGGCGGCGAACACGCGTATGGCCTCGGCCTCGGCGTTTTCGCGCAGGCGGCCGATGAGCTCGGTCTCGAAGGCGGTAAGCAGCTTCACGCGCCATGTCCAGCGGCACACTTCGGCCAGCCAGCGCCTGCGGGGCGGGGCGTCGGCCGAGAAATCGACATCGAGGCCCAGACGCTGTGCGATGCGGGCAACGCAGGGGTGGGGCGTTTGCGCTTCAAGCTCGGCTTCCAGGCCCAGGCGCAGTTCGAGCATGCCTTGCTGCCGCCCGCGCAGCAGGGCGAGCACCCGATGAGAAGGCAGGGTGCGCAGCGTTTCGCTGAAATCGAACCAGTCGCGAAAATTGGCGCCTTCGGCCTCTTTGCCATCGGCGACCTTGGAGTACAGCCTGCCGGTGTTCCACAGGTGTTCGCGCAGATCGGCCAGCAGATCGGCGTCTTCGGCATAGCGCTCGGCAAGAATGTCGCGCGCGCCGTCCAGCGCCGCCTTGGCGTCATTGATGGACGCTTCGGGGTTGAGGTACTGGGCCGCCAGTGCGGCGGGATCGCAATCAGGGTCGGCTACAATGGCATCTGCCAGGGGCTCCAGCCCCGCTTCCCGGGCAATCTGCGCGCGCGTCCGGCGTTTGGGCTTATAGGGCGCATAAAGGTCTTCCAGGCGCTGCTTGGTGTCGGCGGCGCGTATCTCGCGGGCCAGCCCTTCGCTCAGCTTGCCCTGCTGTTCGATGGATTCCAGTACCGCCGCGCGCCGTTCTTCGAGTTCTCGTACGTAGATAAGGCGCACTTCAAGGTTGCGCAGCACCGTGTCGTCGAGGCCGCCCGTGGCTTCCTTGCGGTAGCGGGCAATGAAGGGCACCGTGGCGCCCCCGTCCAGCAGCTCGACGGCCGCGGCCACCTGGGGCGGCTTGGCGCCCAGTTCGTGGGCGAGCAGTGCGATGATGTGTTCGGGTTTGCCCTGGGCGGATGCGTCGGGCAAGAGTGCTGCGGAAGTACGAGTCATGGCCAATCTGAAAAACAGGTTCAAGCGGGGCATTTTGCCACAAGGTACGTCACGACCGGGAGACTGCCGGGTATTATCCGCTGTGAGCCAAGCAAATATTGTAAAGAAGCGTTCCCGATGCTGTCGCAAGAGCTGACCGAAATTTTCTCCGAGCAGGGCCCCATCGCCTTGAAGGTCGAGGGCTACAGGCCACGCCAGGCCCAATTGGAACTGGCCCAGGCCATAGGCCAGGCCCTGCACGACCATGCAACCCTTATCGCCGAAGCCGGTACGGGCACGGGCAAGACATGGGCCTACCTGGTGCCCGCATTTCTAAGCAATGCGAAGGTGCTGGTGTCAACCGGCACGCGCACCCTGCAAGACCAGCTTTTTCGTCGCGATCTGCCCAGACTGCGCGAGGCATTGGCGCTGCCCATCAACGTGGCCCTGCTGAAGGGGCGCGGCAACTACGTCTGCCACTATCACCTGCAGCGCCTGTCGGGCGACGATCGCGCCCTGAAGTCGCGCGCCGAGGTGGGCCAATTGCGCCAGATACAGGTATTTGCGCAAAAATCGCGCACGGGCGACAGGGCGGAGCTGGCTGAGATCCCTGAAGAAGCCGATATCTGGAGCCGGGTTACATCGACGCGCGAAAACTGCCTGGGCCAGGAATGCCCGCATGTGCGCGACTGCTTCGTGCTCAAGGCGCGGCGCCAGGCCCAGGAGGCCGACCTGGTGGTGGTCAATCATGCGCTCTTCATGGCCGACCTGGCCTTGCGCGAAGAAGGCATCACCGACCTGTTGCCCTCGGTCGACATGGTGGTTTTCGACGAGGCGCATCAGCTTCCCGACATCGCCACCCGCTTCCTGGGCGTCAGCGTATCGTCGCATCAATTGCTCGATCTGGCGCGCACCATCGAGGCCACGGGCCTGGCGCACGCCCGCGAGGCGACCAACTGGAGCGAGGCCGGCAAGGCTGTGGAGCAGGGCGCGCGGGCATTGCGCCTGGCCGCGGCGCCGCTGGACCGCGTGCCGGGCCGCAAGGCCACCTTCGACGCGCTGCCCAATGCGGAAGAGTTCGACGCAGAGCTGGGCAAGCTGCTGCAGGCCATGGACACCGCCTGCGGCCTGCTGCAGGCGGTATCGGACAAACACCCCGACCTGGCTGCCGCGGCCAACACCTGCCTCGAACTGCGCGCCCGCCTGTTCCAATGGAGCCAGCCCGATCGCCAGGGGCACAGTGCCCTGCAGGCCGATCCCTCTGCCGACGAGCCGGCCGTGCGTTGGGTAGAAGCCGGCACCCATTATCTAAGGCTGCATAGCGCGCCCCTGTCGGTGGCGCGCATTTTTTCCCGCTATCGGCGGCCCGACCAGACATGGATCATGACTTCCGCCACCTTGTCCGTGCATGGCGATTTCGGGCATTTCCAGCGCCAGCTGGGCTTGTGGGACGCGCAGACCCTGCGATGGGAGTCCCCCTTTGATTACTCCACGCAGGGCCTGCTGCTAGTGCCCCAGGGCCTGCCGCTGCCCAGCCATCCCAATTTCAACCAGAAGTTCGTCGACGTGCTCGCCCCCCTGATCGAGGCGACGCCGGGCGGCACGCTGGTTTTATGCACCACGTTGCGTGCGGTGGACCGCATTGCCGAGCTGCTGGAAGAGCGCTTCGAAGAGCGGGGAATAGAGCGGCTTTTGCTCAAGCAGGGCGACAGTTCACGCCGTGCCTTGCTCGAGCGCTTCCGGACCGGCGGCGATGCCGTGCTGGTGGGCAGTGCCAGCTTCTGGGAAGGCATCGACGTTCCGGGCGACGCGCTGACGCTGGTGGCCATCGACAAGCTGCCGTTCGCACCGCCCGACGACCCAGTGCTGGAGGCGCGCCTGAACCAGTGCCGCAACAATGGCGGCAACCCTTTCATGGAGTACCAGGTGCCCGAAGCCGCCATCGCCCTCAAGCAGGGGGCGGGCCGGCTGATACGCTCGGAAACCGACTGGGGGGTATTGATGGTGGGCGACACACGCATCGTGGACAAGCCCTACGGGCGCCTGCTGTGGCGCGGCCTGCCGCCTTTCGCGCGCACCCGCGACCCGGCGCAGGCACTGGCGTTCTATGCGGCGCGCAAGCCGGCACCCACAATACCGCTGCTTTAGAACCAGTTCATTGGGTTCCAGCCGTTGACGGGTTCGTCAAGGCCTTGTTCGTAGTACTTGCTGTCGGGGTAGTTCTGGTCGAGCACGCGCTTGGCGTCGTCGCGCAGGTCGGTCAGATTAAGCTTGTCGTACGACAAGTACATGATATACAGCGCCTTTTCGGCCACGGGCACGCCCTGGAAGTCGGTGACCACGGTTTGCGCGCGGTTGGCCGCCGCCACGTAGGCCTTGCGTTCGTAGTAATACTGGGCGACATGCACCTCGTTCTGGGCCAGGGTGGTAACCAGCCAGGCAACACGCTTGCGGGCGTCTTCAGCGTAGCGGCTGTCGGGGTAGCGGTTGATCAGCTCGTTGAAGGCCTCGTACGATTCGCGCAGGCCCTTGGGATCGCGCTCGCTGGGATCTTGGCGGGTGATGCGGGAAAACACCGCGCTGGGGGGCGTGAAGGTGATGAGGCCCTTCAGGTACAGCATGTAGTCGGTGCCCGCATGATTGGGATACTGCTGCTGGAAGCGATCGATGGCGGCAAGCGCCTGTTCGGGTTCGTCGTCTTTCCAGTTGACGTAGGCCAGGTCCATCAGGGCCTGCTGGGCGTATCCGCCAAACGGATAGCGTGCCTCGACTGCTTCGAGCCGCGTGCGGGCCTCGTTCCAGTTTCCGTCGCTGATTTCGGTGCGTGCATCTTGGTAAAGGCGTTCGGCGCTCCATCCCGCGGTGGGGTCGACTTCGGACTTGAACGAGCCGCAGCCGGATACCGCCAGGACGACAGCCAGCGCACCCAGGGCGCGCGACCAGTGTTTCAGGCCGGAAAAGCGGGAAAATAGGGAGTCGGAGCGAATCACGAAATAGTCCTTGGTGTTAGCATGCAGTCAGATTATATGATTTGTCGCCATGCCTGACACAAATAGCGATCCAGACAGTTTAACTTCGCCGGAACCCCTGTGTTTCCGCCAGCCTTCCAAGGCTGTCCCAGAGCGCCTGGACAAGGTGCTGGCCAGGCTCATCCCCGAGCATTCCCGCAGCCGCCTGCAGGGCTGGATCGAAAGCGGCCACGTGCTGGTCAATGACGCCCAGGCGCGTGCCAAGCAACTGGTCGGCCCGGGTGATGAAATCACCGTGTGGCGCCAACAGCCGCCAGAGGCACTGGCCTTTGCGCCCGAACCCGTCGAATTCGGGATAGTAGACGAAAGTGCCGACTGGATCGTGGTTTTCAAGCCGGCCGGCCTGGTCACCCATCCGGGCGCGGGCAACTGGAGCGGCACGCTGCTCAATGGCCTGCTCCATCGTTTTCCCGAGCTCGCCCAAGTGGCGCGGGCGGGCATCGTGCATCGGCTCGACAAAGACACTTCTGGCCTGCTGGTGGTAGCGCGGCACGAGCGGGCCCAGACCCATCTTGTCCGGCAGTTGCAGGCCCGCAGCGTCAGCCGCGAGTACATTGCCCTGGTGCATGGCGTGCTGCGCGCCGCCGGCACCGTCGATCAAGCCATCGGACGTGATGCGCGGGTGCCGGTGCGCATGTCCACCGACCGGCCCATTGCGCCCAAGCAGGCGATTACCCATTACGAGCCGAAGCGGGTGGGGCGCCTGCCCGCGGGTGCGCCGGTTACTGAAGTGGTCTGTCGCCTTGAAACCGGCCGTACCCACCAGATCCGTGTTCACATGGCCAGCCTGCGGCATCCGCTCGTCGCCGACGTGCTGTACGGCGGCAAGACGTCGCCGGGCATGCAGCGGCAGATGCTGCATGCCCGCGCGCTAAGCTTCGATGATCCGGGGTCTGGCCGCCGCCTTTCCTTTGCCGCCGAACTGCCTGCCGACTTTGCCGCCGCCCTCGAGGAAATCGAATGGGAATCGTGAACTGGCAAGGCATGCCTGTAGCCACGGGAGACGAATGGCCGGGGCTGGGCTATTTCACCACCTTGCGCTTGAGCAAACCGGAAGGCGCCGAAGGCCGGCCGGCGGCGGGCCACGCTGCCGGCGCCAGCGCGGCGCCCTACGACACCTTCAATCTGGGCGAGCACGTGGGCGACGAGGCGCGGGCGGTGGCGGTCAATCGCGAGCGGCTGGCATCGATGCTGCCCGATGCCCCTCTGTGGCTCAAGCAGGTGCATGGTGTCGACGTATTCGACGCCGATGCGGGTCCGAGCGGGGTGGCGCCGCCGGAAGCCGATGCGGCGATTACATCAGTTCGGGAGCGTGTGCTGTGCATCATGACGGCCGACTGCCTGCCGGTCGTGCTTTGCGATCTGCGCGGGTCGGTGCTGGGGGTCGCGCACGCGGGCTGGCGCGGACTGGCGGGGGGCGTGCTCGAGAACACACTGGCGGCCGTGCAAGCAAGGGCACCGGCCGATTCGCGCTGGCGAGCCTGGGTGGGCCCCGCCATCGGCCAGCAGGCGTTCGAAGTGGGCGAAGACGTGCGCTCGGCTTTCGTCGGGCCCGATGCCGCGGCCGCGCGGTTTTTTGCGCCGGGCCGCCCCGGCAAGTGGCAGGCCGACCTTGCGGGGCTGGCCGAGCACCGCCTCAAGCGTGCCGGCGTTCACCAAGTGCAGGCCAGCGGCCTTTGCTCCCATGCGCGCGCCGACTTGTTTTATTCGTATCGCCGCGATGGCCCGACCGGCCGCATGGCGACGGTCGCCTGGCTGGCGGACAAATAGCCTACCTGCTTCGTCTTTCAGTTGTACGCCCGGGCAGCACGTCAAACCCTAGCGACTTACCCTGATTGACAGTGCCTTTATTGCAGGACAACATTCAGCCAAAGAGTTTTGTGTAGGATCTGCAATGCAAGCCCCGTCTTCACCTGAATGGCCTGTCCCGGTCAGCGTCTCGCCCGACAAGCTGGCCAGCATTCAGGCAGAGTTCTCCAAAGGCTGGGCCGACATGCTCTTCCAGGCTCAGCAGGGCACGCTGGCGCCACCGCCCGACCGGCGATTCAAGGGCAACGCCTGGGCATCCAACCCTTCCAGCCTCGTCATGGCCCATGCCTACCTGCTGTCGGGCAAGGCAATACAGCAAATGGTCGATGCAGTACCGTTGCCCGAGCGCGCACGCGACCGGCTGCGCTTCAGCTGCATGCAGTGGGTCGAAGCCATGTCGCCATCCAACTTTCTGGCCACCAACCCCGAAGCGCAGCAGCGCATGCTCGACAGCGGGGGCGAATCGCTGCGCGCCGGCCTGAACTGCCTGTGGGCCGACATACAGAAAGGGCGCATCACGCAAACCGACGAATCCCGTTTCGTGGTGGGCCGCGACCTGGCCCTCACCCCGGGGCAGGTGGTCCATGAAAACCGGCTCATGCAGCTTATCCAATATGCGCCGCTTACCGACACGGTGCACCAGCGTCCCCTGCTGGTCGTACCGCCCTGCATCAACAAGTTCTACATACTCGATCTCCAGCCCCGCAATTCTTTCGTCCGGCACGCCGTCGAGCAGGGCTTCACGGTATTCATGGTGTCGTGGCGCAACCCCCAGGTAGGCGACGACGGCGACGTCGATACCGCCACGTGGTCCGACTATCTTCAGCAGGGCGTCCTCGAGGCGGTGCAAGCGGTGCGCGACATCAGCCGCCAAAAGCAGATCAACGCACTGGGTTTCTGCGTCGGCGGCACGCTGCTGGCGTCGGCGCTGGCGCTGGCCAAGGCGCGCGGCCAAGATCCCGTCGCCTCGCTCACGCTGCTTACCACGCTGCTCGATTTCACCGACACCGGGGTGCTCGATGTCTTCGTCGACGAATTCCACGCCCAGACACGCGAGCGCCAGCTCGGCAGCGGCGGCCTGATGTCCGCCCGCGAGCTGGCCACCACGTTTTCCTTCCTCAGGCCCAACGAGCTCGTCTGGAACTACGTCGTCGACAACTACCTCAAGGGCGAAGCCCCCCAGGCTTTCGATCTTCTGTTCTGGAACGCCGACGGAACCAATCTGCCGGGGCCTTTCTTCACCTGGTATTTTCGCAACGCCTATCTCGAAAACCGCCTCAAGTCTCCAGGCCACGTCAAGATCGACGACCAGGCCATCGACCTGGGCTCCCTGTCGATGCCCGCCTACATATACGGATCGCGCGAAGACCATATCGTGCCGTGGCGTTCGGCCTATGCCAGCACGGCCTTGCTGCGCGGCCCCATGCGCTTCGTGCTCGGCGCCTCCGGCCACATTGCCGGCGTCATCAATCCACCCTCGCAGGGCAGGCGCAGCTATTGGGCGGCATCGGGCACGGTTCCCCATCCCGACATGCCGGGCGATCCCGACCTTTGGCAGTCCCACGCAACCGAGCATCCGGGCAGCTGGTGGCCCGACTGGACACACTGGCTCGCCGGGCACTCGGGGCCGCGCAAGAAGGCGCCGGGCAAGCTTGGCAACGCCCGCCACACGCCCATCGAGCCGGCGCCGGGGCGTTACGTAACGGTGCGATCGCAATAGCGGCCATCGTGCCACAGCGTGGGCCCACAAGAATTGTTCGCGTCAAGGAGAAGCAAAATGAGCGGTAAACTGGCTTACGTCACAGGCGGCATGGGGGGCATCGGCACATCCATATGCCAACGCCTGGCCAAAGAAGGCTATACGGTCGTGGCAGGATGCGGCCCAAGCCGCGATTATCAACAGTGGCTCGGCGAACAGGTCGCTTTGGGATACAAGTTTCACGCCTCGGTGGGCAATGTGTCCGACTGGGATTCCACCGTGGCGGCCTTCGAAAAAGTCCGGGCCGAGCACGGGCCCGTATCGGTACTGGTCAATAACGCGGGCATCACGCGCGACGGCCTTTTTCGCAAAATGAGCCAGGACGACTGGCGCGCCGTCATCGACACCAATCTCAACAGCCTGTTCAACGTCACCAAGCAGGTCATCGAGGGTATGATAGAAAACCAGTGGGGGCGCATCATCAACATCAGTTCGGTCAATGGCCAGAAGGGGCAATTCGGCCAGACCAACTACTCCACCGCCAAGGCGGGCATCCATGGCTTTACCATGGCGCTGGCCCAAGAGGTCGCAAGCAAGGGCGTTACGGTCAATACGATTTCGCCGGGCTACATCGGCACCGACATGGTGCGGGCCATCCGCCCCGACGTGCTCGAAAAAATCGTCAGCACCATTCCGGTCAAGCGGCTGGGCACGCCCGACGAGATCGGGTCGATGGTGGCCTGGCTGGCATCCGACGAGTCGGGTTTTGCCACCGGTGCAGACTTTTCCCTTAACGGCGGCCTGCACATGGGCTAAAGGCAACAGCAGACGCAGTGCCCGCAGGCAAAACCGCGCTCTGGCAGCGCGGCGCTTTCTTCAACCGTACTTCATTCGCATCCGCCCAGACAACCATGACGCAATCCCAGACGGCCAGCTCGCCGAGACTGATCAAAAAATATCCGAACCGCCGGCTCTACGATACAAAGACCAGCGCCTACATCACACTGGCTGATGTCAAGCAACTGGTGCTCGAGAACGAAGAGTTCCAGGTCGTCGACGCCAAAACGTCCGAAGATCTGACACGCAGCATTCTGCTGCAGATCATTCTCGAAGAAGAAAGCGGCGGGGTGCCCATTTTCTCGTCGATGGCGCTGCAGCAGATCATCCGCTTCTATGGCCATTCGATGCAGGGTGTGATGGGGTCTTTTCTTGACAAGAACATCCAGGCCTTCATGGAGATTCAAGAGCGCATGGCCGAGCAGTCCAAGGGCTTGTACGGAAGCCAGTTCGGGCCCGAGGCCTGGACCCAGTTCATGAACGTGCAGACGCCCATACTGCAGAACATGATGAACAACTACATCGACCAAAGCAAGAACCTGTTCGTTCAGATGCAGGACCAGATGCAGGACCAGACCCGGTCCATGTTCAGCGTGTTTCCCTTCCCGCCCGCCGCTTCCCCCGATACCGATAAAAAGAAGTAGCGGGCAGGGACCTGCCTGCCGCCTTTGCAACGGGCAATGCGGCGCCAGGCCTTAGGGTCCGGCAAAAGACCTAGCCGTTCTGCGGATCAATGGCTTTTTTATAGGGACTGTGTTCGTGCAGGGCGTCGGCATAGTCGTCCATCATGGCGGTTTCCTGCTCAAGGAACTCGGAGATGGCATTGGCATAGCGGGCGTCGCGTATCCAGTGGGCCGAGTGGGTGCGTGTCGGCAGCATGCCGCGCGACAATTTGTGCTCGCCCTGCGCGCCGCCCTCGAATCGCAGCAAACCTCTTGATATGCAGTATTCGATGGCCTGCATGTAGCAGGTTTCAAAGTGCAGTCCGGACACGAACTGCGTCGTGCCCCAGTAGCGCCCATACAAAGTGTCTTCGCTGCGGATGTTCAGGGCGCAGGCAACGGGCTCATTGCCGCGGCACGCCATGACAAGCAACAGGTTCTCGGGCATGCGTTCAAGCAGAAGCTCGAAGAAGCGCTGGCTAAGATACGGTGGATTGCCGTGTTCGAAGTAGGTGCGCGCATAGCATTCATAGAAGAACGCCAATGCCTCGCCGTCGATTTCGCGCCCTTCGAGCCAGCGAAAGTGCAGGCCGGCCTGCATCGATTTTTTTCTGTCCTGCTTGAGCTTCTTGCGGTGCTTCTGGTTGAGCCTGGAAAGGAATTCATCCAGGTCGCGATAGCCCTCGTTATGCCAATGGAACTGGATGTTCTCGCGAACCATGAAGCCGGCCTCTTCAAGTGCGGAAAGGTCGGCCGGCGTGGGGAACAGCACATGCAGGGACGAAAGCTCATTTTGCCGGGCCAGCGCAATGGCCTGGCGGGCGAGCAGCACGCGGTCGTGGTGGTCGCGGGCCAGCAGCCGGGGCCCCGGGACGGGAGTGAATGGAATGGCCGACAGCAGCTTGGGATAGTACTGCAGCCCATGCTGGGCGAATGCCCTGGCCCAGGCCATGTCGAACACATATTCGCCGCGCGAATGAAACTTGAGATACAGCGGCATTGCCGCGGCAAGCTCCTGGTTGCGATACAGGGCCAGGAAATGCGGCGACCAGCCGGTTTCGCGCGCGGCGCATCCGGTTTCTTGCAGCGCCAGAAGGAATTCGTGTCGTGCCAGCGGATGGCCTTCGGTCAGACTGTTCCAGTGTTCGGCGTTAATATCGCTGATATGTTCAACCAGAGCAAAGTGTTCGGACAAGGCGGCGACCAAAGCAAAAATGTGAATCGAAGAATACGCAGCCGCCCTTCCTGGGCAGCCCATCCAAGTGTAGTGATTTTCGAGCGGGGGTGCGAGCAATGAGCAATAGAATTCCAGTCACCGTAGTCACCGGCTTCCTGGGCAGCGGCAAGACGACACTGCTCAACCGGGTATTGTCGCCCGAGCGGGCCGACCCCGAAGCCGTACGCCGGATTGCGCTGCTGGTGAACGAAGTGGGCACCATAGGCATAGACCACGAACGTGTCAGGCACATCAGCGACAACGTCATCCTGCTCGAGTCGGGCTGTGTATGCTGTAGCGTGCGCGGCGACCTGGTCGAGGCCCTGCGCGAGCTGTTTCTGTCCGCCCTGCACAAGGAAATTCCGGCCTTTTCCCGCATTCTCATCGAAACCACCGGTCTGGCCGATCCTGCCGCGGTGATGCACACGCTCAAGTACGAGGGCTTTCTGCGCGACCGCTATGTCTATGCGGGCTGCATTACCGTGGCCGATTGCGTGCATGGTCAGGCCCACTTGCAGGACCACGCCCAGGCCTTGCAGCAAGTTGTGCAGGCCGATGCGGTGGTGCTCAGCAAAAGCGACCTGGTCCAGCCGGAGGCCAGGGACGCGTTGGCCGCAGCCATACTCGAGGTCAACGCGCAGGCACGCTTGTTCGATCAGCAGTCGCTGCCCGGGCTGGATGAATTGCTGGCGGCCGCAACGGTGGGCGAAGCCATCGGCCGCGACGCGGCAGGGCTGTTCTTGGAAAGAAGTCCTGGCGGCGGAAACCCCGCAGCTCGCAAATTTCTTCACGGCGCGGTCCAGGTCTTTACCCTGCCTGTCATGAACGACGTCTCCCATGCGGCTTTCAGCCGGGCCATGGGGCGCATACATGAGCTGCCGGGTATCGACCTGCTGCGGCTCAAGGGCCTGCTGCGTTTCCAGGGCGAAGGGCATTTCAGCGCGGTGCACGGCGTCCATCGCCAGCTCTATCCGGTCGAGCAGTTGCCAGATCTCCCGCAAGGCAGGGCAGAGGCGCTGCGGCCGGTCCTGGTCTTCATCGTGAACGGAAGCGGTGCGCCGGTTTTTTTGGCGCAGTTGCGTGACATTCTGGACGGCGAAGGTATCGAAACCGGCGCGCCGTTGTAAAAATAACGGTTTTCGCAGAGTAAAGATTGCAATATGAAGCGCGCAATGGTGTAATAAGACTTAGAAATCGCTAATATTTACGTCGTCGTGATTGAAGCCTTTCATGCCGTTCGCCAAGGGCGAACCTGCGAAGCTCTCCGACATTACCCGTTTCGATGCCGCCGTTTCTTGCGGATTGCGCCTCAGGCGGGTTTAAGCAAACCCAAAAAATAATTGACACCCGGCTTCGGATTCCAGTCCGGCCTAGCCAGGGTGGTTTTGATACCTTACGCTCATAGTGCCCAGCAAACCCGTAAATGGGTCCATGTGCCGACATTCTCGTCCGCCATGCCGGCAGCAAGTGCGTCATCAAAAAAGCTCTACGCTGAAAGCTATTTGGCCAATATGTTCTCGATAGGATGTGGTTCCTGTACACGCGCCGTCCCGCTGTCGCCGGCCGGCGTGGCGGTATCGCACGCGCTGCAGTGGGCCCTTCAAGGCAAGGCGGGGGCTTTTGCCGGGCGGCCCGCGTCGCAGGTGTCCGCGCAGGTGCTCGTATTGCGCATGTTTTGGTCGCGGGTGTCTTTGTCGCAGCCGTCTTTATTTCGTGTGTTTTTCTTGCAGCGTACCAAAACAAAAATGGGCCAAGTGCTTGTGCGCTTGACCCATCTTGAATTCTGGTTGCGGGGGCAGGATTTGAACCTACGACCTTCGGGTTATGAGCCCGACGAGCTGCCAGACTGCTCCACCCCGCGTCTGAGAAAAAGAATATTAACCCAATTATTCCTGCAATGCAAATTAGGCGGCCCGGGCTGCCATGCAACTTGATGACAGAATCAGAGATAATACGAGTACTCGAGGCGGCCCTGCTGTGCGCCGACGAACCCATGACGGTCGAGCAATTGGGCATGCTTTTCGGCGAATCCGCACCGGGTGGAAGCCCCATGCGCCAACACCTCGAAGCGCTTCAACAGGCCTGGGCCGACAAAGGTCTCGAGCTGGTTTGCCTTTCCAGCGGCTGGAGGTTTCAAAGCAGGCCCGAAATGCAGCGCTATCTCGAGCGCCTCAGCCCCGAGAAGCCGCCGCGCTATTCACGGGCTGTGCTCGAGACCCTTGCCATCATCGCCTGGCGTCAACCCGTTACCCGGGGCGACATCGAAGACATCCGCGGGGTCACGGTCTCGTCCCAGATCGTCAAGACCCTCGAAGAACGAGGCTGGATCGAGGTCCTTGGCCATCGCGACGCACCTGGCCGCCCCGCTTTGCTGGGCACCACCAGCCAGTTTCTCGACGACCTGGGCCTTAAGGCCCTGGACGAACTGCCCGAGCTCGAAACCCACGAGGGCGTCGCGGCCCTGGCGGGGTTGAATTTCGAAGAAGTGTCGCAGGCAATGGCTGAAACCTCTGGCGATGCAGAAGGCGCCGTTGCTGATGCAGCGAGCCCCGAAGGCGAAGCCGCTTCCGCGGCCAATGATACGGAAGCCGAGGCAGGGGCCGAGCCTGAGAGCGAAGCCGAAGCTTCGCCCGCGGCAATGGTTTCCGGGGCCGAGATTTCCGAGGCGGATCCAGCCTTCGCTGAAACGCCTGGCTCAAGTGCGGCCGGCAGGGCCGGCGAAATCGCCACGGGCGCTGAGGCCCTGGATGAAATCGCGGCCTCCGAGGCCCGGGTTGCGGGCGAGCCTGACGAAGACATGGCCGCAGAACAAGAATATGACGAAAAAGATTGATACGGAGCTTTTCTGACAATATGAATCAAGCAGAACATTCCGCCGCGACCGAGAACGAGTCGCAGGCAACCCCTGGTTCCGACGCCGCTGGCGCCGCCGAAGGCAAGCCTGGCGCGGGCCGGGGCAGGGGACGCAAGTTGCGTACTCCATTTCGCCGCCGCCGCGGCGACGCCGCCGCTGAGGCAGCCGCCCAGGGCGCCGAGGCGCCTGCGCCCGAGCCCGCCAGCCCCGCGCCGCGAGTCCAGCGCTCGCGGGGGGCGTCCAAGGCTGTGGCCGAAAAAGAAACCGAGCAGGCGCTGGCCTATCTCGACAAGGCGGCCAAGATGGAGCAGCGGCTGGGCAAGTATCTCAGCAGCGATGCTGTAACGCCCAAGCTGCACAAGGTGCTGGCCGACGCCGGCATCGGTTCGCGCCGCGAAATGGAAGAGCTCATCGTGGCGGGCCGGGTCTCGGTCAATGGCGAGCCCGCCCACATCGGGCAGCGGGTGGGGGCGCAGGACCAGGTCCGGGTCAATGGGCGGCTGATCACCCGTCCCAATGCCTCCAAGCCGCCGCGCATCATCCTGTACCACAAGCCGGCGGGCGAGATCGTCAGCCATGACGACCCGGCGGGACGCGCCACGGTGTTCGCGCGCCTGCCCAAGATCAAGGTGGGCAAGTGGCTGTCCGTCGGACGGCTCGACCTCAACACCGAAGGCCTGCTCATTCTTACGACCTCGGGCGACCTGGCGAACCGTCTCATGCATCCCCGCTACGGCGCCGAGCGCGAGTATGCGGTCAGGGTGCTGGGCGAACTGACGCCCGAGCAACAGGCCCGCCTGGTCGAAGGTGTAGAGCTTGATGACGGGCTGGCCAAGTTCGGCGTGCTCGAATACCTGGGGGGCGAGGGCAGCAACAAGTGGTATCGCGCCACCCTGCACGAGGGCCGCAACCGCGAAGTGCGGCGCATGTTCGAATCGGCCGGCGTAACCGTCAGCCGCCTCATCCGGACCCGTTTCGGCGAAGTCGTGCTGCCGCGCAATCTGCGCCGCGGACGCTGGGAAGAGCTCGACTCCACACTGGTTACCGCCCTGATGGTCCAGCTGGGCCTTATCAATCCTGACGGCGAAGGTGGCGAGGGCCGGCGGGGGCGCGGCAAGGTACGCCAGCCTGTGTCCAACGAGAACGCGCTGCCGCCCGGCTTTGGCACCATGGAGCGCAACGGCCTGAATGGCGCCCGCATAAGCCGGCGCGGAAAGCTGGCGGGCGGGCGGCAGACCAAAGGCGCTCCCAACCAGTCCTTTCCTTCCGACCCCTACGGCACAGGCCTGATGTTCAGTGGCGGGCTGCCCAATGGGCACCCCGAGGCCGGCGCCAAGAAGCCCAAGGGGCGCCGCAAGGCGGCCCCGGCAGCCAAGGCGGCGCCAGGCGGCCAGGGGCCGGCGCCTGAAAAGCGGCGTACAGCCCCTCGCAAGGGCAAGCCGGCTGCGGGCAAGGCCGCCCGACCGGGCGAAGCCAAGGCCGGGGGTCGCGGCAAGGGCCAGGCTCGCGGCGACGACTGGCAGCCGCGCAGCGCATCGGCCCACGAGTCGCGGCTGGGCGTTATTGGCGGCCGCGGCCGCTAGATCGTCCGCTTTTAAGGTAAGTTCGCGAGAAACCACAAGCTTTTGCCCCTTTTCTGTTAGAATATAGGGCTTTACAGCTATATGTGTTTGCGGCGGTGGTTTGCCGCGATGGTTTGCCAGATGAGGGCTTTAGTGACGCAGGCTGCTAGTGGTGCGACCCGCAGGTGCACCCTAGAGGCTCGGGCTCTTGTGGCGCGGTCTGAAAGACAACACTGAATATAGCGGCACATTTCTAGTGCACCCGGCGCCTTGCCCTTGTATCGGCAAGGCACGTTGGGTGCCACAATAGTGGGCTGGATGACAGCCCTTTTTTTTTGAATTTATGGCAGATCTACTCGTACTGACGCAACAGGCCTTGGCAGGCATGGATGTCGAGCTCGTCGATGTCGAACGCGCACCCCTTGGGCTGCTGCGCGTCACCATAGACCGGGCCGACGGAGTACGCATAGAAGACTGCGAGCAGGTGTCGAAACAGCTCTCGCGCGTGTTTGAGGTCGAAAACATCGACTACAAGCGCCTTGAGGTCGGTTCGCCCGGGGTCGATCGTCCCCTCAAAAGCGTGGCCGACTTCCTTCGTTTTGCCGGCCAGCGCGTCGAAATCCGGCTGCGCCGGCCCGTCGACAACCGCAAGGTCTATTCAGGCATGCTGCATGCCCCCGAAGGCGCCGACGAACAGGCCTCCGCTCTCGAGTTCGGGCTCGAACTCGAGCCCGAGGGCAAGTCCGGCGAGGTCAAGGTATTGAACTTCACCTTCGACGATGTCGATCGTGCCAAATTGGATCCTGTTCTTGATTTCAAGGGTAAAAAGCGATGAGTCGCGAAATTCTTCTATTGGTTGACGCCCTGGCGCGTGAAAAAAATGTGGCGCGCGAAGTGGTGTTCGGCGCACTGGAAAACGCGCTGGCTTCCGCCATGAAAAAACGCTTCAAGGAAGAAGCCGATGTCCGCGTGTCCATCGATCGCGAAACCGGTGCCCACGAGGGCTTCCGGCGCTGGCTGGTCGTGCCCGACGATGCGGGCCTGCAAGAGCCCGATCAGCAAGAGCTTTATTCCGACGCCCAAGAGATCGTGCCCGGCATCCAGGTGGGCGAGTACATCGAAGAGCCGCTCGAGCCTGAAGAATTCGGCCGGATCGGCGCCCAGGCGGCCAAGCAGGCCATCCTGCAGCGCATTCGCGACGCCGAGCGCGAGCAGGTGCTCAACGACTTCCTCGAGCGTGGCGAAACCATCGTCTCGGGCTCGGTCAAGCGCATGGACAAGGGCGATGTCATCATCGAAACGGGCAAGATCGAGGCCCGCCTGCCGCGCAGCGAGATGATTCCCAAAGAAAACATCCGCGTGGGCGACCGCATTCGCGCCTGGGTGTACAAGGTCGATCACACGGCCCGCGGCCAGCAGGTCATTCTGTCGCGCACCGCGCCCGAGTTCATCCGCCAGCTGTTCGAAAACGAAGTGCCCGAAATCGAACAGGGCCTGCTCGAGATCAAGGCGGCCGCGCGCGACCCCGGCGTGCGGGCCAAGATCGCCGTCGTGGCCTACGACAAGCGCATCGACCCCATCGGCACCTGCGTGGGCATGCGGGGTTCGCGCGTTACCGCCGTGCGCAACGAGCTGGGCGGCGAGCAGGTCGACATCGTCCTGTGGTCCGACGACCCGGCCGAGTTCGTCATCGGCGCGCTGGCGCCTGCCCACGTCGACTCCATCGTGGTCGATGAAGACAAGCACGCCATGGATGTGGTGGTCGATTCCGAGAACCTGCCCAAGGCCATCGGCGCCCGCGGACAGAACGTGCGCCTGGCGTCCGAACTTACTGGGTGGCAGATCAACATCATGACGCCCGAAGAAAGCCAGAATCGCCAGGAAGAAGAGCGCTCCGAGCTTCGCCAGGCCTTCATCACCCGGCTGGACGTCGACGAAGAGGTTGCCGACATCCTCATCGACGAAGGCTTTACCGGCCTCGAAGAAATCGCCTACGTGCCCATTCAAGAGCTGCTCGAAATCGACGCCTTCGACGAAGACACGGTCAACGAGCTGCGTGCCCGGGCACGCAATGCGCTGCTTACCGAAGCCATTGCCCAGGAAGAGCAGGTGCAAAAGGTCGACCCGGCGGTGCTCGAGCTCGAAGGCATGACACCCGATCTCGCCGTAAAGCTGGGCGAGCACAACATCTATACCCTGGACGACCTGGCCGAGCTTGCCACCGACGAGCTTTCGGAAATCACCCAGTTGGACGAAGAAGCGGCCAGCGCCCTCATCATGAAGGCGCGGGCGCATTGGTTCGGCGACGAAGCATGAGTGTGATCATGCAAGACTAAGCCGCCAATTCATTGAAAACGCAGTTGTAAGTAAGAGAGAGTCGAATGTCGAGTAACACCGTCGCCCAGTTCGCAGTCGAGCTGAAAATGCCTGCCAACGTGCTGCTTGAGCAGTTGCGTGCCGCTGGCGTTGAACTCCAGTCGGTTGACGATGGGGTCACCGACGCAGACAAGGCGAAGCTGCTCGAGTCCCTCCGGCGCGCCCATGGGGCCTCCGAAGGACAGAAGATCACGCTCACCCGCCGTCAGACCTCCGAGATTCGCCAGGCCGACAGTTCGGGCCGTTCGCGCACCATCCAGGTCGAGGTGCGCAAGAAGCGCGTGTTCGTCAAGCGCGATCCGGCCGAACTTCTGGCCGAAGCCGCCAAGGCAGAGGCTGCCAAGGCCGAACTCGAACAAGCCGGGCTGCCCGCCGAGATCGAAGCGCCGGCCGAGCAGGCCAGCCCGTCGGCCGAAGCGCCTGCCGCGGCGATCGAAAGCGCCGCCCAGGCCAGCGAGGCCCCGGCCGCCGAGCCCGTGCCCGAAGCGCCCGAAGCCGCGCAGACCCCCGACGTACAGGCCGAGCCTCAGGCTGTCGAGCCCGAAGCCGCCAAGGCCGAGCCGGTTCAGGCCGCAGAGCCCGAACAGACGCCTGCCGAGCCGGCAGAAGCCGCCGCGCCCGAGGCGTCCGAGCCCGAGCATGCAGAGCCCGAAGCCGAGGCCGGCGAAGCCGCCCCCGAGGCCGTGGCCGACGAGCCGGCCGAAACCGCCGAAGCCAAACCAGAGCCTGCCCAGGCAGCATCACAGGAAGACGACCGCTCTGCGCGCGACGAAGACCGTGAGCGCGCACGCCGTGCCGCCGAGGCCGAGGCAGCAGCCTTGCGCCAGATGCTCAGCCGTCCGCGCAAGGTGCTCAAGGCGCCCGAGCCCGAGCAGCCTGGCCTGTCGGGCACTTTGCACAAGCCCGCCGGAAAAGGGGCGGCCAAGAAAGACGCCAAGGCTGGCGAAGTCAAGAAAACCGTCAAGGGTTCCGAGGTCTCCACGGCCTGGAGTGACGACAGCGGCCGCAAGAAGCCTTCTGCGCGCGCCGATGCGGCGCCGTCCAGCCCCAGTCGCGACGGCTGGCGGGCCGGAGGCAAGTCCGGCAAGGGCTCCCGCGGCGGACGCAACAAGCAGGCCCAGGTCGAGCGCAAAGAGCCTCAGGTCGCCGAGTTCATTGCCCGCGAAGTGCACGTGCCCGAGACCATCACGGTGGCCGATCTCGCCCACAAGATGTCGGTCAAGGCGGCCGAGGTCATCAAGCATCTCATGAAGCTGGGCCAGATGGTTACCATCAACCAGGTGCTTGACCAGGAAACGGCCATGATCGTGGTCGAAGAACTCGGCCACACCGCCATTGCAGCCAAGCTCGACGACCCCGAAGCCTTCCTCGACGTCGCCGAAAGCGAGCTGGGCGAAGTCGAGGCCCTGCCGCGCGCGCCGGTCGTAACCGTCATGGGCCACGTCGACCACGGCAAGACCTCGCTGCTCGACTATATCCGTCGCGCCAAGGTTGCGTCCGGCGAAGCGGGCGGCATTACGCAGCACATCGGCGCCTATAGCGTCAAGACCGACCGCGGCGTCGTCACCTTCCTCGACACCCCGGGCCACGAAGCGTTTACCGCCATGCGGGCGCGGGGCGCCAAGGCGACCGACATCGTCATTCTGGTGGTGGCGGCCGACGACGGCGTCATGCCGCAAACCAAAGAGGCCATCCACCACGCCAAGGCCGCGGGCGTGCCGCTGGTCGTGGCCATCAACAAGATAGACAAGCCCGAAGCCAATTCCGAGCGGGTCAAGCAAGAGCTCGTGGCCGAAGAGGTCGTGCCCGAGGAATACGGCGGCGACGTGCCTTTTGTGCCGGTATCGGCCAAAACAGGCCAGGGCATCGACGATCTGCTCGAGAACGTATTGCTGCAGGCCGAAATGCTCGAGCTCACCGCCCCGATCGATGCGCCCGCCAAGGGCATCGTCATCGAGGCAAGGCTCGACAAGGGCCGCGGCCCCGTGGCCACCATTCTGGTGCAAAGCGGCACGCTGTCGCGCGGCGACGCCGTGCTGGCCGGCGCCAGCTTCGGCCGTGTGCGCGCCATGCTCAACGAGAACGGCAAGCCGGTCAACAGCGCCGGCCCCGCCACCCCGGTCGAAATCCAGGGCCTTACCGAAGTCCCCGCGGCGGGCGACGAGGTCATTGCCATGGCCGATGAACGCAAGGCGCGCGAAATCGCGCTGTTCCGCCAGGGCAAGTTCCGCGACGTCAAGCTGGCGCGCCAGCAGGCGGCCAAGCTCGAGTCCATGTTCGACAACATCGGCGAGGGCACGCAAACGCTCGCGCTCATCGTCAAGACCGACGTGCAGGGTTCGCAAGAGGCTCTGGTGCAGTCGCTGCTCAAGCTGTCCACCGACGAAGTCCGCGTCCAGGTGGTGCACGCGGCGGTGGGCGGCATTTCCGAAAGCGACGTCAACCTGGCCATCGCCTCGCATGCCGTCATCATCGGCTTCAACGTCCGCGCCGAGCAAAGCGCCAAGAAGCTTGCCGAAAGCAATGGCATCGACCTGCGCTACTACAACATCATCTACGACGCCATCGACGATGTGCGCAACGCGATGTCCGGCATGCTGGCGCCCGAGAAGCGCGAAGAAGTCATCGGCATGGTCGAGATCCGAGAGGTGTTCAGCGTGTCGCGCATCGGCAATATCGCGGGCTGCATGGTCACCGACGGCGTCGTCCGCCGCGACTCGCAGGTTCGCCTGCTGCGCAATCACGTCGTGCACTGGACAGGCCACATCGATTCCCTGCGCCGCTTCAAGGACGACGTCAAAGAGGTCAAGTCGGGCTTCGACTGCGGTATCACCCTCAAGGGCAACAACGATATCGAAGTCGGCGACCAGCTTGAAATCTTCGAAATCAAAGAGTTTGCGCGGGCGCTGTAAAAATGGGTCGACACAAGTCCAAACCGAATCCGGGCCGCAATACGCGGCTGGCCGACCAGATCCAGAAGGATCTGGCCGGCCTCATCCAGCGCGAAATAGACATCTCGCGCGCCGGTTTGGTCACCCTTACCGGCGTGGATCTGTCGGCCGACTACGCCCATGCCAAGGTTCACTTCACGGTCATGGGCGCCGAGCCTGAGGCTGCTCAGGCGGCGCTGAACGAAAAGGCCGGATGGCTGCATTCGCTGCTGTTCAAGATGCTGCACATCCATACCGTGCCCACATTGCACTTCGTCCATGACGCGCAACTGGTGCGGGGCATCGAGCTCTCGCGCCTTATCGACGAGGCGAACCGGCCGCAAAGCTATTCCGCTTCCGAGCCGGCCGAACCCGAGGACCCCGACGAGCGCTCCTGATGGAGCCGTCGTTGCTGTTCAAAGAGAGACGAGACGATGGCTTCCCGACGTGGGCAGATGCTCGATGGTGTCTTGTTGCTGGACAAACCCGAAGGCTTGTCGAGTAATCACGCCCTGCAAAGGGCCAAGCGGGCGCTCGATGCCCGCAAGGCCGGGCACACCGGTACGCTCGACCCCTTTGCGACCGGCCTGCTGGTTTGCTGTCTGGGCCGGGCCACCAAGATTTCGTCGTCCATGCTCGAGGCCGACAAGGTCTATGAAGCCACCGTGCGCCTGGGCGAAGAAACCGATTCGGGCGACCTGACCGGCCATATCGTGTTTCAAGAGCCGCCCGACGCCGAGCCTGTCGCACAATCGCGGCTCGAGGCGGTGCTGGAGCAGTTCCGCGGGCCCATCGAGCAGATCCCGCCCATGCATTCGGCGCTCAAGCGCGACGGCAAGCCGCTGTACGAGTACGCGCGGCAGGGCATCGAGCTCGAACGCCCGCCCCGGCAAGTAACGATATATCGCCTGGAACTGCTAAGTTTCGACGGCCGTGATGCACGTATTTTGGTGCATTGCAGCAAAGGTACTTACATCCGTACCCTGGCACAGGACATTGGCCGCGCGCTGGGTTGCGGCGGCCATCTTTCCGCCTTGCGGCGCACCCAGGTCGGGCCGTTCCGGCTCGATGACGGGGTGGGCCTGGAGACGCTGCAGCAAATGTCCGAACCCCAATCCGTGCTGATCGCACCCCAGGACCTGCCGCCTGGCCTGTGGCCGGAAAATCTCAAATCAAAGGACCAACTATGAAACGCGCTTTGCGCAATGTCGCCATCATCGCCCACGTCGATCACGGCAAGACCACCCTGGTAGACCAGCTGCTTCGCCAGTCGGGCACTTTCCGCGAGAACGAGCAGGTATCCGAACGGGTGATGGACTCGGGAGACATCGAGAAAGAGCGCGGCATCACCATTCTGTCCAAGAACTGTGCCGTCGAATACGAGGGTACCCACATCAACATCATCGACACCCCGGGCCACGCCGACTTTGGCGGCGAGGTCGAGCGCGTGCTGTCGATGGTGGACGGGGTATTGCTGCTGGTGGACGCGGTAGAGGGCCCCATGCCCCAGACCCGCTTCGTAACCCGCAAGGCGCTGGCGCTGGGGCTCAAGCCCATCGTGGTGGTCAACAAGATCGACCGCCAGGGCGCGCGCCCCGACTACGTGATCAACGCCACCTTCGACCTGTTCGACAAGCTGGGCGCCACCGAAGAGCAACTTGATTTCCCCATTATCTATGCTTCGGGGCTGTCGGGCTTTGCCGGCCTGACCGACGATGTGCGCAGCGGCGACATGCGACCGCTGTTCGACGCCGTACTCAAGTATGTTCCCCAGCGTGAAGACGACGCCGAGGCGCCCCTGCAGCTGCAGATCATCTCGCTGGACTACAACAGCTACGTCGGCAAGATCGGCATCGGCCGGGTCAATCGCGGGCGGGTGCGCGCCGGCCAGGACGTTACTGTCCAGTTTGGCCCCGAAGGCGCGCCATTCAAGGGCCGCATCAACCAGGTACAGCAGTTCAAGGGCCTTGACCGTCAACTGGTCGACGAGGCCGAGGCGGGCGACATCGTGCTGATCAACGGCATCGAAGACATTGGCATCGGCTGCACGCTCATGGACCCTGCGGCTCCCGAGCCGCTGCCCATGCTGCGCATCGACGAGCCCACGCTGACCATGAACTTCATGGTGAACTCTTCACCGCTGGCGGGGCGCGAGGGCAAGTTCGTGACCAGCCGCCAGCTGCGCGACCGCCTCGAGCGCGAGCTGAAATCCAATGTGGCGCTGCGCGTCAACCCCACGGCCGACGACATGGTCTTCGAGGTGCGGGGCCGCGGCGAGCTGCACCTGACCATCCTCATCGAAAACATGCGCCGCGAGGGCTATGAGCTGGCGGTTTCGCGTCCCCAGGTACTGCTCAAGGAAATCGACGGCGTACGCCACGAGCCCTACGAGCTGCTTACCGTCGACGTCGAAGAAGGGCACCAGGGCTCGGTCATGGAAGAACTGGGCCGGCGCAAGGGCGATCTGCTGGACATGCAGTCCGACGGGCGCGGACGCACCCGCCTAGAATACCGCATTCCGGCGCGCGGGCTTATTGGCTTCCAGGGCGAGTTTCTGACGCTTACCCGCGGCACGGGCCTGATGAGCCACATTTTCGACGATTACGCCCCCATGCGCGAAGGCGGCGTGGGCGAGCGCCGCAATGGGGTGCTGATCAGCCAGGACGATGGGGCCGCGGTGGCCTATGCGCTGTGGAAGCTGCAGGATCGCGGGCGCATGTTCGTCAGCCCCGGCGAGGCGCTGTACGAGGGCATGATCATCGGCATCCACAGCCGCGACAACGACCTGGTGGTGAACCCGATCAAAGAGAAAAAGCTCACCAATATCCGCACTACCAGCAAGGACGAGCACATCGATCTGGTTCCGCCCATCCGCTTGACGCTCGAATATGCGGTGGAGTTCATCTCGGACGACGAGCTGGTCGAAGTGACGCCCAAGTCGATACGCCTGCGCAAGCGCCACCTGCAGGAGCACGAGCGACGTCGCGCCATGCGCGAAGGCGCTTGAGTCGCTGAAAGCGCTGCGATTCCGCAGGAAAATGGCACGGCTTGCGAGTCGTGCCATTTTTTTATCGTAGGGCTGCGCTTTCCGGATAGCAAAGGGCGCTTGCGGGATAGCCGCCGCGCTTCAGCTGTCCATAATGGTCTGTAAACAATCCTTAATCAAAAACAGCCCGTTCCACCGTAACGGGAAAGGAGACAGACCATGGACGGAATCAAGGACAAGGTGGCCATCGTCACCGGCGGCGCGACCATCATCGGTGCAGCCGTTGCCGCGGCACTGCATGCGCGCGGCGCGAGCGTGGTCATTGCCGATATCGACAAAGAGGGCGGCGAGCGCGTGGCGGCCGGGCTGGGCGAGGGCGCGCGCTTCATCGCCACCGACATCACCGACGACGCGCAGATCGAAGCCTGCGTGTCAGGCACCGTTGCGGCGCACGGCGGCGTGGATATTCTCGTCAACCTGGCCTGCAGCTATGTCGATGATGGCCTGGAGTCGACCCGCCAGGACTGGAACCAGAGCCTGGCCGTGAACGTGGTGGGCGCTGTGATGATGAGCAAGGCCTGCCGGCCCCACATGATCGCCCGGGGCGGCGGCGCCATCGTGAACTTCAGCAGCATCAGCGCCAAGGTCGCCCAGACGGGCCGTTGGCTGTATCCGGTGGGCAAGGCCGCGGTCGCGCAACTGACGCGCAGCATGGCCATGGACCTGGCCGGCGACGGCATACGGGTGAACTCCGTATCGCCGGGCTGGACCTGGTCGCGGGTCATGGACGAGCTGTCGCAGGGCAATCGCGCCAAGACCGACAAGGTGGCCGCGCCCTTCCACATGCTGGGCAGGGTGGGCGACCCCGAAGAGGTGGCCCAGGGCGTGGTCTTCCTGTGTTCGGCGCAGGCGTCCTTCATTACCGGCGCCGACCTGCCTGTGGACGGCGGCTACAGCGCCATGGGGCCCGAGCAGGGAGTTCCCGCCATTCCGCTGCTTGCGCAGTAGGCGTCGCCTTGGCCCGCATGGGTCATGGGCATCCCCGGCCAGGGCCGGTGGACACATAAAAGAAATCAGGAGACAGACATGAAGATCGCGATCATAGGCGCAGGTTTCGGGGGCCTGGCTTCGGCCAAGGTATTGTCGCAGTTCGGCCACGAGGTGACCCTGTTCGAGAAGGCGCCCGACGTAGGCGGGGTGTGGAGCGCCACGCGGCGCTATCCGGGCCTGCGCACACAGAACAACAAGGGCACGTACTGCTACACCGATTTTCCCATGCCGGCGTCCTATCCCGAGTGGCCCTCGGGCGCCCAGGTGCAGCAGTACCTTGAAGACTACGCACGGCATTTCGACCTTAACGGCTACATACGCCTGAACACCGAGGTGATGTCCGCCGAGCCCACCGCCCACGACGGGTGGCGCCTGACCCTGCGCAATGCGCAGACAGGTGAAACCAGCGACCACGAGGCCGACACCCTGGTGGTGGCCAACGGCATCTTCTCCGAACCTTTCATTCCCCCGTATGAGGGCCGCGAGGCTTTCGAGGCCGCCGGCGGACGCCTGTGCGCGACGTCCGACTTTCGCGACCTCGAGGAGGCGCGCGGCAAGCACGTACTGGTGGTGGGCTACGGCAAGTCGTCCTGCGACGTGGCGGCGGCCGTGGGCGAGGTGGCCATGTCCACCAAGGTGATCGCCCGCGAGCTTTTGTGGAAGATGCCGCGCAAGATCATGAACGTGCTCAACTACAAGTACCTGATGCTGACCCGCATGGGCGAGGGCTTGTTCCCCTACATCGAGCAGCGGGGCTTCGAGCGCTTCCTGCA
>Ga0180218_1000497_pt1 | contig 35700 bp, 25 predicted proteins | sample eDN3rd37CKraftBY_FD_151334 | JGI IMG/M metagenome (GOLD analysis project Ga0180218, IMG submission 151334) | Enriched backyard soil microbial communities from Emeryville, California, USA - eDNA 3rd pass 37_C Kraft BY (version 2) (version 2) | ecosystem: Environmental > Terrestrial > Soil >... | reverse complement strand
GGTGACGACGTTGCCGCCGGGCCGTCCGGCCGCGAGGCGGGTCAGGCCGTCGAGCAGATCGGCCGCCGTGTCTCCGATCACCGCGGCGCGGTGGGGGAAACCGGACCGGGTGGTGGCCAGCGAGTACGCGAGGTCGGCCGGATTCGGCAGATCCGCGCTGCGGTCGCAGAACGCCGCCAGTCGAGCGGCCTGCGCGCGCAGCGCATGCTCGGTCTTACCCGAGACCACCCAGGCCAGCGGGGCTGCCGGCGGCGGTGCCACCTCCGGCAGCGCGCGTGCGGCCGGCTGTTCCAGGATCACGTGCGCGTTCGTGCCGCTGATCCCGAACGACGACACCCCGGCGCGACGGGGCCGTCCGGTGGCCGGCCACGGCACCGGCTCGGCGAGCAACGAGACCTCGCCCGCGGTCCAATCGACGTGCCGGGTCGGCGTGTCACCGTGCAGGCTCGGCGGCAGCACCCCGTGCCGCATCGCCAGCACCATCTTGATCACGCCGGCCACCCCGGCCGCCGCCTGGGCATGGCCGATGTTCGACTTGATCGACCCGAGCCACAGCGGCCGGCCGTCCCGCTGCTGCCCGTAGGTGGCCAGCAGCGCCTGCGCCTCGATCGGATCCCCGAGCCGCGTGCCGGTGCCGTGCGCCTCCACGGCGTCGATGTCGGCGGGGCCGAGCCCGGCGGACGCCAGCGCCTGCCGGATCACCCGTTCCTGGGACGGGCCGTTCGGGGCGGTCAATCCGTTGGAGGCCCCGTCCTGGTTGACCGCCGATCCGCGGACGAGCGCGAGCACCCGATGGCCGTTGCGTTCGGCGTCGCCGAGCCGCTCGAGCACCACCATTCCCGCGCCCTCGCTGAGCCCGGTGCCGTCCGCCCGATCCGAGAACGGCTTGCAGCGGCCGTCCGGCGCGAGCCCGCGCTGACGGCTGAACTCGACCAGCACACCGGGGGTCGCCATCACCGTCGCGCCACCGGCCAGCGCCAGCGCGCATTCCCCGTCGCGCAGCGCGCGGGCCGCGAGATGCACGGCGACCAGCGACGACGAGCAGGCGGTGTCCACGGTGACGGCCGGACCGGTGAAACCGAACGCGTAGGAGATCCGGCCCGACGCCACGCTGTTGCTCGTCCCGGTCATCAGATAACCCTCGGCGTCGACGTCGCGCCGGGACATCAGGTGGAAGCCGTAGTCGCCGCCCATCAACCCGATGTACACACCGGTGTCGGACAGATCGGGGGCGTCCGGCCGGATTCCCGCGTGTTCCAGCGCCTCCCAGGCGCTTTCGAGGAGCAGCCGGTGCTGCGGATCCATCGCGATCGCCTCGCGCGGGCTGATACCGAAGAACGCGGCGTCGAATTCGTCTGCGTCATAGAGGAATCCGCCCTCCTTCATGTACGTGGTGCCGGTCCGTTCCGGATTCGGGTCGTACACCTCGTCGAGATTCCAGCCCCGGTTGCGCGGGTACGCGCCCACCGCGCACCGGCCGTCGCGGACGAGTCGCCACAGGTCGTCGGGGCAGTGCACCTCACCCGGGTATCGGCAGGCCATCCCGACGATGGCGATCGGATCGTCGTCCCGGCGGGTGCGGGCCGGGGCGATCGTCGGCTGCGGAGCGGTCTCGCTGCCGAGCAGTCGCGTGAGCAGCTCCCGCGCGAGCGCGTCCGCCGTGGGGTAGTCGAACACCACGGTCGCGGCCAGCTTGACGCCGGTCGCGGTCGCCAGCTGATTGCGCAATTCCACCGCGGTCAGCGAATCGAAACCCAGTTGCTTGAAGGCACGCTCCGGGTCGATCGCATCGCTGCCCTCGTAGCCGAGGGCCGCGGCCACGTGGGTGGTGACGATGTCCAGCACCCGGCTGTACCGGTCGCCGGGCTCCAACACACGCAACTCCTCGGCGAGCCCGGTCGGTGACGCGCCGGCCGCGACCCGGCGGCGACGAGTTCCGAGGACCCGGCGCAGGATCGGCGGCAGCGCGGCGCCCTCGGTGCGCGCGGCGCGCGTCGCGAGCCGCAGCGGCACGATCAGGGGACGGTTCACGGCGAGCCCGGTGTCGAACAGGGCCAGCCCCGAGTCCACGTCGATGGTGTCGATGCCGTTGCGCTGCAACCGGTCCAGGTCGGCGGCATCGAGATGGGACGTCATGCCGCTCGGCCGATCCCACAACCCCCACGCCAGGGAGATCGCGGGTAGGCCGCGGGCGCGGCGGTGCTGGGCGAGGGCGTCGAGGAAGACGTTGGCCGCCGCATAGTTCGACTGCCCGGCGCCGCCGAGGACGCCCGCCGCGGAGGAGAACAGCACGAACGCGGTCAGGTCCCGGTCGCGGGTGAGGTCGTGCAGGTGCCAGGCTCCGTCGAGTTTGGGCCGCAGCACCGCATGCAGCTGGTCCGTGTTCAGGGTGGCGGCGGTGGCATCGTCGAGTACCCCGGCGGCGTGGATCACGCCGGTGAGGTCGGGAATGCGGTCGAGCAGCGCGGCCACCGCGGCGCGGTCGGTCACGTCGCACGCGGCGACCTCGACGTCGGTTCCGGTGGCGGCGAAATCGGTGCGCAGGGCGGCCGCGCTCTCGGCGTCGAGCCCGTGCCGGCCGGTGAGCACCAGCCTGCGCACCCCGTACCGGGCGGCGAGATGGCGGGCGATCAGCCGGCCGATGGTCCCGGTGCCCCCGCTGATCAGAACCGTGCTGTCCGGGCCGAAGGGCGGCGCGTCCGACTCGGGCGTCGCGGCCGGTGGCACCGCGGCGAGCATCGGTGTCAGCAGCACACCGTCGCGGACAGCCAGCTGGGATTCGTTGCAGGACAAGGCCGTCGACAGCAGTGTGGGATCGGGGAGTTCGCCGGCCGGTCCGTCCTGGTCCACCAGGGTGATGCGATCGGGATGCTCGTTCTGCACAGCGCCGATCAGGCCCCAGACGGGCGCGGCGGCCACGTCGTCGACCGGTTCGTCGTCCCGGACCGCGACCGCGTGCGCGGTCGTGACCAGCAGGCGGGTCTCGGCCAGGCGCTCGTCCCGGAGCCAGGACTGCACCGCGTGCAGCGTCGCCTCCGCGGCGGCGTGCGCCCGGGCCGGCGTATCCGGCTCCTCACCCGGTCCGGCGGGCAGCCACAGGACACGACCGGCGGGATCATCCCCGGCGAGCGCCTCCGGCAGCGGCATCAGGTCCACCGGCATCGGGTCCGCCGGCGCCGCGACCGGCACCCACGCGACGCGGTAGAGGCCGGCACCGGCCCCCGGGACCGAAACACCCGCCTCCCCGAGAGGACGCAACGTCAGCGAGTCCGCGGTCACCACCGGCCGGCCGGTCGCGTCGTAGGCCGAGACCCGGTAGCGCTCGGCTCCGGTCGCGGTGACGTGCACCCGCAGGGCGGTGGCGCCCACGGCGTGTACCTGCACGTCGCGCCAGGCGAACGGCAACCGGACACCGGTCTCGGTGCTTCCGAGCGCGATCAGGTGCAGCGCGGCGTCGAGCACCGCCGGATGGATCCCGTAGCCCGCGACCGCCGCGTCCGGGTCCTCGCCGCCCAGTCGCACCTCGCCGTAGAGGTCGTCGCCGCGGCGCCACGCCGCGCGCAGGCCCCGGAAGACCGGACCGTACCCGTAGCCGGCGTCGTCGAGCAGGTCGTAGAGACCGCGGACGTCGACCGGGGTGGCATCGGCGGGCGGCCACTGCGGTTCCGGGAAATCGGCGGCATCCGCGGCCGCCGTCGTGAGCGTGCCGGTGGCGTGCCGGGTCCACGGGGTGTCCGGTGCGGTGTCCGCGGGCCGGGAGTGCACCGACACCGCGCAGCGGCCGGTGTCGCCGTCGGCGAGCGCGCTCACCTGCACCGCGACCTCACCGTCGGCGGGGATCACCAGCGGCGCCTCGAGCGTGAGCTCGTCGAGCCGGTCGCAGCCGACGCGGTTCCCCGCGTGCAGCGCGAGTTCCACGAAAGCCGTGCCGGGCAGCACGACGGTGTCGCCGACCGTGTGGTCGTGCAGCCACGGAAGACGTTGCGCGGAAAGCACACTCGTGGACACCGTGCCGCGGCCGTCACCGAGTTCGACCGACGCGGCGAGCATCGGATGCCCGCCCGTGTCCATGCCCGCCGAGGCGACATCACCCTCCGGTGCGGGGCCGTCCAGCCAGTAACGGCGGTGCTGGAAGGCATAGGTGGGCAGGTCCACCCACGGCCGTTGCTCGGGACGTCGCGCCCACCGTACCCGGCCCCAGTCGACCTGCACGCCGTGCACGTGCGCGTCCGCGAGGGCGGCGGTGAACTGACGCAGGTCCGCGCGGTCGCGCCGGAGGGTGCCGACGACGTGTCCGGCGACGCCCTCCGCGTCGAGTGTTTCCTGCATCGGCACGGTCAGGACGGGATGGCTGCACGACTCGACGAACAAGCGATACCCGTCCGCGGCCAGCGATTTCGTCGCGTGCTCGAAGCGGACCGGGTGGCGCAGATTGCGATACCAGTAGTCGGCGTCGAGCGTGGCACCGTCCAGCTCACCGCCGGTCACCGCCGAGTAGAACGGGATCCTCGACCGGCGGGGCCGGATCGGGGCCAGCACGTCGAGGATCGGTTCGTGCAGAACCGAAATGTCCGCGCAGTGCGAGGCGTATTCCACCGCGATCCGGCGGGCCTGGACGCCGTCGTCCCGCCACCGCGCGACCAGGTCGTCGAGCGCCTCGACGGGACCGGACACCACCGTCGCGGTCGGCCCGTTGACCGCTGCCACCTCGACGGCGCCGGCCCAGGGGGCGATGGCGTCCCGCACCGCGTCCGCGGGCAGCGCCGCCGACGCCATCCCTCCGCCGCGCCGCGCCGACGCCGCGATCACCTGACTGCGTGCGGCGACGACCAGCGCTGCGTCGGACAGGCTCAGCGCACCGGCGACGTAGGCGGCGGCGATCTCACCCTGCGAATGCCCGACCACCGCCGCGGGTTCGACGCCGTGGGAGCGCCACAACTCGGCGAGCCCGACCATCATTGCGAACAGCGCCGGTTGCACCACGTCGACGCGGTCCAGCGACGCCGGGTCTCGGTCGCGCAGGACGTCGAGCAGCGCGAACGTCGTGTGCGGCGCCAGCGCCTCGGCGCATGCGCGCACGGTCTCGGCGAACTCCGGTGATGTGTCCAGCAGTTGCGCGGCCATGCCGACCCACTGCGAACCCTGGCCGGGAAAGACGAACACCGGCCGGTCACCGGCCTCCGCTGCCACGCCGGTGACGACGTCGGCGCTCGGGGCGCCGCGGGCGAGCGCGTCGAGGCCGCCGAGCAGGGTCTCGGACCGTGCGCCGATCACGGCGGCGCGCTGGTCGAAGGTGGCACGCGAGTTCAGCAGCGCCCCGGCCACCGCGGCAGGAGGCAGGTCGGGGTGGGCAGCCAGATACTCGCGCAACCGCCCGGCCTGCGCCCGCAGCGCGGATTCGGTGTGGCCCGACACGCACCAGACAACGACCTCACCCGCGGGAGTTCTCGTGACCGGCGCCTCGGCCGGTGGGGACTGCTCCAGGACGACGTGCGCGTTGGTGCCGCTGATCCCGAACGAGGACACCGCCGCCCGGCGAGGCCGGTCGAGGTCGGGCCACTCCCGGTTCTCGGTCAGCAGGGACACGGATCCGGCGGACCAGTCGACGTGCGGGGTGGGCCGGTCGACGTGCAGGGTCTTCGGCAGGACGCCGTGCCGCATCGCCAGGATCATCTTCATCACGCCGGCCACACCGGCAGCGGCCTGGGTGTGCCCGAGATTCGACTTCACCGAGCCGAGCCACAGCGGCCGGCCGGCGGAACGGTCGCGGCCGTACGTCGCCAGCAGGGCGGACGCCTCGATCGGATCGCCCAGGGTGGTGCCGGTGCCGTGCGCCTCGACCACGTCGACGTCGCCCGGGCCGAGCCCGGCATCGGTCAGCGCCTGCCGGATCACGCGCTCCTGGGCCTGCCGGTTCGGTGCGGTCAGGCCGTTGCTGGCACCGTCCTGGTTGATCGCGCTGCCCCGGATCACGGCGAGGATCCGCCGACCGTGGCGCTGTGCGTCGGACAGCCGTTCCAACGCGATCATCGCTGCGCCCTCGCCCCACGCGGTGCCGTCGGCGGCGGCCGAGAACGCCTTGCACCGACCGTCGGGGGCCAGACCACGCTGGCGGCTGAACTCGACGAACACCCCCGGCGTCGCCATCACGGTCGCCCCACCCGCCAGCGCCAGTTCGCACTCGCCGTTGCGTAGTGCCTGCATGGCGAGGTGGATGGATACCAGCGACGACGAGCATGCGGTGTCGACGGTGATCGCCGGTCCGGACAGGCCGAAGCTGTACGCCACCCGGCCGGAGGCGACACTCATGGCATTGCCGGTGATGAAGTACCCCTCGAGGTCAGCCGGTGGCCGCCCCCCGGCCCGCGCCGCGTAGTCGATACCGGACAGCCCGGTGAACACCCCGACCCGGGAGCCGTGCACCGACCGCGGATCCAGGCCGGCATGTTCGAAGGTCTCCCAGCTGGTTTCGAGCAGGAGACGCTGCTGCGGGTCCATGGCCAGCGCCTCGCGCGGGGAGATGCCGAAGACCTCGGGATCGAACCCGGCCGGGTCGTCGAGGAAGCTGCCCTGCAGCGTGTAGGTCTTGCCGGCTTGCTCGGCCTTCGGATCGTAGAGTTCGGCCGAATTCCAGCCCCGGTCCTCGGGAAAGCCGGTGACAGTCTCCGAACCGGATTCAACCACGCGCCAGAGGTCCTCGGGCGACCGCACACCACCGGGGAAGCGGCAACCCATCCCGATGACGGCGATCGGTTCGTGACGCACGGCCTCGGACTCGCGAAGCTTCTCTTTCACCTGGTAGAGCTCGGCAGTCACCCTCTTCAGGTAGTCGAGGAGTTTCGCTTGATCGGTCATCCAGGATCAGCTCCTTACCGGAAGCCCCCCGAGCCGTCGCGGATTTCGATTCTATCCGCGGCGCCTGCCTCGGAAGTCGAGTTCGCTGCATCGCAGGTGCAGATTCCTCCCCTGCGAGCGCTGACTTCCGCCGCGTCCCACGGTCTGCATGAAGAACCATCGCGTTCCGCGCAGGCGGGGGCACCAAACGACGGGACACTGCCATGCACACCGCACACCGAGAGAACGTGACTGCCACCCTGATCGTCGCCGCGCCGGCCGCGCGGGTGTTCGCGGTGCTTGCCGACCCGACCACCCATTCGGCGATCGACGGCACCGGCTGGGTGCAGGACGCCGCCGACCGGGCGCCGTTGACCGAGGTGGGGCAGGTCTTCCGGATGGACATGGACCACCCCCGCCAGGTGAACGGTTACTACAAGGTGGCCAATCAGGTGCACGTGCTCGATCCGCCGCGCGCCATCGGCTGGCGGACGGGGGAGGAGAAGGACGACGGGCACCTGGAGTTCGGCGGCTGGAGTTGGAGTTATGAGCTGGTGCCGCTCGGTCCGTCGGAGACCGAGGTGACGCTCGTCTACGACTGGTCGGCGGTGCCGCAGCACATCCGGGACCACGTCGGGTTCCCGCCGTTCGGTCCGGACCATCTCACCAATTCGCTGCAGCACCTGGCCGAGCTTGTCGCAGTTGCGTCCAGCGATTCGACGAACAAATGAACCTCCACAAGCTCTACACGGCATTGCTGACGGACGACCTCGCATTCGGCGAAGGCTGGTACACGAAACTGCTGGGCCGCGGACCGGACCACCGGCAGGCCGGACCGAGATCGGTCGGGCCGAAACGGTGTCCCGGTACCGCCGAGAGAGGAGTCTGGACCTTAGACCCTGTTCCGCGGGCAAGTGACGATTGGAGCGAATGCTGTGGACGAAGATCGGAAACCCGACGAATACGACGACCTCGACGACGACACGAAACGTAGTGCGCAGGAACGGGCACACGAGATTCAGCAGATGTACGAGCCCGGTGCCAGACCTACGGTAACGGTGCCGGGAACCCGCGGGATGGTCTCGGGTACCGCGTTTGCCCACCTCGTCGAGTCGGAGGACGGCCCGACGACGGGCGAAGGGCAGTCGCAGGACGGCACCACGGGAGAGCAGCATCGATAAGCCCGGAGCAGTCAGATTTCCCGGACTGTCCTCGCTGCACGCCACCGCGTCGCCGGGTTTCGTCGCCGTCGGCGGTGCGCGTCGGAGGGTGGCTGCCCGGCGCGGGGTCCGTCGGAAGACAAGCCGAGCTCGGCGACCGTCTCGAAATGGTGTGCGCCGCGAGCTGTCGCTGTCCGCTCGATGGTCAGATGCGCAGCGCGACCTTCGACTCGGAGCGTGGCGACCTGGTTTCCGAATGTCGGACCGGCTGCCTTGCTCCAGGTGATGGAGGTGGTCGGTACGGGCGTCACCAGCCCGAGAACCGCACGTACGCAGCGTTCTGCTGTGCGGCTCCAGGCAACTCGGAACGCCACTCGAACCGCTGCCGGAACATGGTTGTGCAGCGGCGAGCACGTCAACTGGTAGATCGCTGCGCTCATGGGGACGCGGAAGTGGGCACGAGCGGCGTATGCGTGGTGCACGTCGCCCGACAGCACGCACACCGTCGCCGGGGTGACATCGGACGGTCCCGAGCGGCGTCCACTGCCGACTTCCGCCAGCAGCCGGGCGACACGGTCGAACGAGTCGCGGAATGCCGACCAATGCTCGAGATCCGCACCGCGGCGGAGCTTTTCGGCCCACCGCCCGAGCCGTTCGCCGCGCGCGCCGGATGCGAGCAACTCGTCCCACGATTCGACGTCGTGCATGGCACGCGGAAGCAACCAGGGCAACGACGTCCCGATGAGCAGGTGATCGTAGTCGCCCTCGGTCTGGCTTTCGATCCAGTCGAACTCCGGATCCGACACCATCTCCCGGCGGTCGGCGGTGAGGACCCGGCCACACCGCGAATCGATCATCAGCACCCGCACCGAACCGAAATCCCGCCGGTAGGACCACCGCGCGCCGGAAGCGCCGTCCGCTTCCTCGTCCGCATCGGACGCGAAGGCGCGGAGAATCGGTTCGGCATCACCCCCGCAGTTGCGGACACGGTCGTAGAGCGCGTCCTCGGACAGTTCCTTCGGTGAAAGATTCCCGAGGTGCTGATAGATCCAGTACGACATGAGGGCGCCGACGATCCGTTCCTCCCACCACGACGAGGCCTCCACTTCGGTCCGCCACAGGTGCGAGGTGTTCCAGTCGTCGTGCACGTCGTGGTCGTCGAAGATCATCGAGGTCGGCACGGTCGACAACAGCCAACGGACGTCGGGTTCGGACCACGATTGGGAATACAGCCAGGTGTATTCCTCGAAGTTCCGCACCTGCGCGCCCGGTGGTTCCGACAGATCGTGCCGCTCGCCGACACGCCGCCGCATTTCCGGCGACAGTTCGTCGGCATACACCTGGTCGCCGAGCAACAACAGGGCGTCGGGCCACTCTTCGGGGGAGCGGGCGCGCATACGCTGCGCGTAGGCCACGAGAGCATCGGTCCCCAGTGCGGACGAATCCTCGTCGTCCGGGGCCGTCGCCACGCGACACGAGCCGAACGCCAGGACGAACCGGTCGCCGGCACCGAGGGTCCGAATCAGGGACGGGTCGTCGCCGGTATGTGGCCACACCTCGCGCCCGTCCAGACGCACCTCGTAGGGCGTGGTGGATCCCGGCTCCAAGCCTTCGACCGAGACGAGGGCATAGTGGTGGCCTGCCACCGTCCACGTCTTCTCCGAGTTGCCGAGGACCTGCACGGTGCACGGGGCAGACGTCTCCACCCACACCGTGGCGTCCGTAGCCCCGACGTGCCGAAGTAACGGGCCGAGAACGAGATCCACCACGGCGTCACCGGGCCCCTACTGGACGGAGCGACCGCCTCATGCGGTCCGAGGGTACTCGCAACGAGCGACCCCAAGCCGATTCCGGCGATTTCCGCACCGATCTCGGACCGTTTTGCGGGTCGCGCCGGAACGGATGTCGGGCCGCAGTTACCAGCCGCGTTCCCGCCACTCGCCGAGATGCGGACGCTCGGCGCCGAGCGTGGAGTCCTTGCCGTGCCCCGGGTAGATGACGGTGTCGTCGCCGAAGCGGCCGAACAGCTTCGTCTCGACGTCGTCGAGCAGCGAGGTGAACTTCTCGTGGTCCGCGGTCTTGCCGATACCGCCGGGGAACAGGCAGTCGCCGGTGAACACGTGGTGGCGGCCCGTGCCCTGCTCCTCGAGGACCAGCGCGATCGAGCCCGGGGTGTGCCCCGACAGGTGCAGCACCTCGAGCGACAGCTCACCGATCTCGACGGTGTCGCCTTCCATGAGCAGGCGGTCGGGCGTGACGGGCAGCGGCTCGGCGTCGAGCGGATGCGCGGCGGTCGGCACACCCGTGGCGTCGGCGACCTTCTCGAGCCCCTGCCAGTGATCCCAGTGCTGGTGCGTGGTGACGATCAGCTCGAGTTTCGGGGCGTTCTCGGCGAGGTAACTCACCAGCAGATCCGGCTCGTTCGCGGCGTCGATGAACAGCGACTTGCCGGTGGCGGAATCGGTGATGAGGTAGGTGTTGTTGTCCATCTGGCCGACGGAGAGCTTGACGATGGTCGCGCCGGGGATCGTGCGGCGCTGCGCGGGGCCGCCGGGGGAGACCTCCCCGGTGTAGTGGTCGTCGATGGTCACGGGCTGCTTCGTCATGTGGCAGAGATTACCGCCGGGGAACATCTGCCGAGGTGAGGAGGCTGCGAACGCGAACGTGTCGGTGGGCGCGCCTACCATGGCACAGTCCGGTGTCGCGTGATTCGGCGCCGGCTCCTCGAAATGCAACCGGACGGTGCGCGCCCACCAGGCGCGGGGTCCGAAGGAAGGACGTGGCGTGGCGGATCGCCTGATCGTGCGAGGTGCACGGGAGCACAACCTGCGCGGAATCAACGTGGACCTCCCACGGGACAGCCTCATCGTGTTCACCGGGCTGTCCGGCTCCGGCAAGTCGAGCCTCGCGTTCGACACGATCTTCGCCGAGGGGCAGCGGCGGTACGTCGAATCGCTGTCCGCGTACGCACGCCAGTTCCTCGGCCAGATGGACAAGCCCGACGTCGACTTCATCGAAGGCCTGTCCCCGGCGGTGTCCATCGACCAGAAGTCCACCAACCGCAACCCGCGGTCGACGGTCGGCACCATCACCGAGGTCTACGACTATCTGCGTCTGCTGTACGCCCGCGCCGGTACCCCGCACTGCCCGGTCTGCGGTGAGCAGATCGCGCGGCAGACGCCGCAGCAGATCGTCGACCAGGTGCTCGACATGGAACCGGGACTGAAGTTTCAGGTCCTCGCGCCGGTCGTGCGCACCCGCAAGGGCGAGTTCGTCGACCTGTTCGAGCAGCTCACCATCCAGGGCTTCGCCCGCGTGCGCGTCGACGGCGTCGTGTATCCGCTGACCGACCCGCCGAAGCTGAAGAAGCAGGAGAAGCACGACATCGAGGTCGTCGTCGACCGCCTCGCCGTCAAGCCCACCGCCAAGCAGCGGCTCACCGACTCGATCGAGACGGCGCTGCGCCTGGCCGAGGGCATCGTCGTGCTCGACTTCGTCGACCGTGACGAGAACGCCCCGGATCGGGAGCGACGCTTCTCCGAGAAGCTCGCCTGCCCCAATGCGCATCCGCTGTCCATCGACGATCTCGAGCCCCGCTCGTTCTCGTTCAACTCGCCGTACGGAGCCTGCCCCGAGTGCACGGGTCTCGGTGTCCGCAAGGAGGTCGACCCGGATCTCGTGGTGCCCGACCCGGAGTGCACCCTCGAAGACGGCGCGATCGCCCCGTGGTCGGTGGGGCAGAGTTCCGAGTACTTCAACCGGTTGCTGTCCGGTCTCGGCGACATCATGGGCTTCGACCTGTCGACCCCGTGGAACAAGCTGCCGGCCAAGGCCCGTAAGGCGATCCTCGAGGGCAGCACCGAGCAGGTGCACGTCCGCTACAAGAACCGCTACGGCCGGGTTCGCTCGTACTACGCCGAGTTCGAGGGCGTCATGCCGTTCCTGCATCGACGACTCGAGCAGACCGAGTCCGAGCAGATGAAGGAACGCTACGACGGCTACATGCGGGACATCCCGTGCCCCGCGTGCGACGGCGCGCGGCTGCGGCCGGAGATCCTGTCGGTGACGATCGCCGCCGACGGCGGGCACAAGTCCATCGCCGAGGTGTGCGACCTGTCGATCGGTGAGTGCTCGGCGTTCCTGAACAGCCTGACCCTCGGCCCCCGCGAGGAGGCCATCGCCGGGTCGGTGCTCAAGGAGGTGCAGGCCCGTCTCGGGTTCCTGCTCGACGTCGGTCTCGAATACCTCACCCTCTCGCGCGCGGCCGCGACCCTCTCCGGCGGTGAGGCGCAGCGCATCCGGCTCGCCACGCAGATCGGTTCCGGCCTGGTCGGTGTGCTGTACGTGCTGGACGAACCGTCCATCGGCCTGCACCAGCGCGACAACCGTCGCCTCATCGAAACCCTCACGCGGCTGCGGGATCTCGGCAACACCCTGATCGTCGTCGAGCACGACGAGGACACCATCCGCGCCTCCGACTGGGTCGTCGACATCGGGCCGTTCGCCGGTGAGCACGGCGGTCGGGTCGTGCACACCGGAACGTACAAGCAGCTGCTGGACAACACCGAGTCGCTGACCGGCGCGTACCTGTCCGGACGCAAGAGCATCGAGGTGCCGCCGCTGCGCCGGCCGATCGACCGCAAGCGTCAGGTCACGGTCGTCGGGGCCCGGGAGAACAATCTGCGCGGCATCGACGTGTCGTTCCCGCTCGGCGTGCTCACCAGCGTCACCGGGGTGTCCGGCTCCGGCAAGTCCACGCTGGTCAACGACATTCTCGCGACAGTGATGGCGAACAAGCTCAACGGCGCCCGCCAGGTGCCGGGCCGGCACACCCGCGTCAACGGGCTCGACCAGCTCGACAAGCTCGTCCAGGTCGACCAGTCACCGATCGGCCGCACCCCGCGGTCGAACCCGGCGACCTACACCGGTGTGTTCGACAAGATCCGCACCCTGTTCTCGCAGACCACCGAGGCGAAGGTGCGCGGGTACCAGCAGGGGCGGTTCTCGTTCAACGTCAAGGGCGGCCGGTGCGAGGCGTGCTCCGGCGACGGCACCCTCAAGATCGAGATGAACTTCCTGCCGGACGTGTACGTGCCGTGCGAGGTGTGCCACGGCGCCCGCTACAACCGCGAAACCCTCGAGGTGCACTACAAGGGCAAGAACATCGCCGAGGTGCTCGACATGCCGATCGAGGAGGCCGCCGAGTTCTTCCAGCCGGTCACCTCCATCCACCGCTACCTCAAGACTCTCGTGGACGTCGGGCTCGGCTACGTGCGGCTCGGGCAGCCGGCGCCCACCCTCTCCGGTGGTGAGGCGCAGCGCGTCAAGCTCGCTGCCGAACTGCAGAAGCGGTCGAGCGGACGCACCGTCTACGTGCTCGACGAGCCGACAACGGGCCTGCACTTCGAGGACATCCGCAAACTCCTCGGCGTCATCAACGGGCTCGTCGACAAGGGCAACACGGTCATCGTCATCGAGCACAACCTCGACGTCATCAAGACCGCGGACTGGGTCATCGACATGGGACCGGAGGGCGGATCGGGCGGCGGCACCGTCGTCGCGCAGGGCACCCCCGAGGAGATCGCGGCAACCGAGGGCAGCTACACCGGCCGGTTCCTCGCCGAAGCGCTCGGCGCCGCACCGGCGTCGGAACCGGTCCGCAAGCCCGCCCGCAAGCGCGCCCCGAGGAAGGCCGCCGCGGTCGGATAGCCGACAGGCGCCGACGCGGCGCGGCTCGACTCACCGGGAGGGCGCGCCGACCTGCACACGAGCAAGTCGGCGCGCTCTCGTGCAACCGGCGTCGGGATCCTCGAGGTCAGTAGACGGGGCCGGTGTACTTCTCGCCGGGGCCCTTGCCGGGCTCGTCGGGATGCGCCGACGCCTCCCGGAACGCCTTCTGCAGCGCCTGCAGGCCTTCCCGCATCGGGCCGGCGTGCGGGCCGAGGTACTCGACGGACGCGGTGACCAGGCCGGCGAGCGCGGTGATGACCCGGCGCGCCTCGTCGAGGTCCAGGTGGGCGCTGTCGTCGGGGTTCTCGTCACCGAGGCCCAGTTTCTCGGCGGCGGAGCTCATCAGCATCACGGCGGCGCGGCTGATCACCTCGACGGCGGGAATCTCGGCGAGGTGGCGAACGTCGTCGGCGGGCGACTCGGGGGTGTCGGTCATACCGTCGAGGATTCCATCCCGGTCCCTCCGGATCGCTCGCGGGTCGGGTGGGGAAGCGCCCGATTCGATCCTCACGTGCAGATTTGCTACTGTGGATCCCACGACCGCCCACGTGGAACACGCGTGGGCAGCAAAGTGGAGTCCGACTCCCACCTCTGGCGGCACATCGTTGCAGCTCAGTGGTCCGGTCCGCCCCGCACCTCGGTGCCGTGGGTGACTCGCCTTCCCAGGTGAGCGACGACGGTGCAGCCCCGGCTGCCGGTTCGTCGGGCCGGTCGGTAATCGGACCCCGTGTGGAGCTTCGGCGCCGCAGCGGGGTCTTTTCGTCGAGGAATGTCGGGCCCACGTGCTGCGGCGCGGTCAACAGACCGCACCGCTCTACCTAGGAGGCCCCATCAGCGCTGAGACCCGCATCAACGAACGCATCCGAGTTCCCGAGGTCCGACTCGTCGGACCGGGTGGTGAACAGGTCGGAATCGTGCGTGTTGAAGATGCACTCCGCCTGGCATACGAAGCCGACCTCGATCTGGTCGAGGTGGCCCCCGACGCCCGCCCGCCCGTGTGCAAGATCATGGACTACGGCAAGTTCAAGTACGAGGCCGCGCAGAAGGCGCGCGAATCGCGCAAGAACCAGCAGCTGACCGTGATCAAGGAGCAGAAGCTCCGGCCGAAGATCGACGACCACGACTACGAGACCAAGAAGCGCAACGTCGTTCGCTTCCTCGAGGCCGGGTCGAAGGTCAAGGTCACCATCATGTTCCGTGGCCGCGAGCAGTCGCGTCCGGAACTCGGATTCCGGTTGCTGCAGCGTCTGGGTGCCGACGTGGCCGATCTCGGCTTCATCGAGACCGCTCCGAAGCAGGACGGCCGCAACATGACCATGGTGCTGGCCCCGCACAAGGGCGCGAAGACCCGCGTGAAGGCCCAGGAAGCAGCCCAGGCCAACACCGCCAAGTCCGCTCCGGCCGCTCCCGCGCCTGCCGCCGAGCAGCCGACGACCGAGCAGGGCGACACGCAGACCAGCTGACCGCTCGGGCAGCACAGCCGGTGCTGCGTGAGTTAGACGTACCCGAACAACCGGAAGAACTGAGGACTCCATGCCCAAGTCGAAGACCCACAGCGGCACCGCGAAGCGATTCAAGGTGTCCGGCAGCGGGAAGATCCTGCGCCAGAAGGCCGGCCGCCGCCACCTGCTCGAGCACAAGTCCTCGCGGGTCACCCGTCGCCTCGACGGCAAGGCCGTCGTCGCCGACGTCGACGCGCCGCGCATCAAGCGCCTGCTCGACATCTGAGCTTTCCCGACCGACCATCCCGGGGGCGAGAATCTGCCCCCCGAAACTGACAGGACATATCAGTGGCACGCGTGAAGAGGGCAGTCAACGCCCAGAAGAAGCGCCGTTCGATTCTCGAGGCTTCCAAGGGCTACCGCGGGCAGCGCTCGCGGCTGTACCGCAAGGCCAAGGAGCAGCAGCTTCACTCGCTGACCTACGCCTACCGCGACCGTCGTGCGCGCAAGGGTGACTTCCGCAAGCTGTGGATCAGCCGCATCAACGCCGCTGCCCGCGCCAACGACATCACCTACAACCGGTTCATCCAGGGCCTCAAGGCCGCCGGTGTCGAGGTCGACCGCAAGATCCTTGCCGAGCTCGCCGTCTCCGACGCCGAGGCGTTCGCGGGCCTGGTCGCCGTCGCCAAGGCCGCCCTGCCGGCCGACGTGAACGCTCCGGCCGCCTGAGCGCAGCGCTGAACGACACGACAGCACAGAAGCGACCCGTGGATCCGCTCACCGAGCGCACTCCACGGGTCGTTTCTGCTGTGAAACTGCTGCGTACCGCCGAACGCCGCAAGGCCGGCCGCTTCCTCGCCGAGGGGGAGAACTCGGTCGCCGAGGCGCTCGAAACCGCGACCGTGCACGAGGTGTTCGTCACCGCCGCCGCGGCCGACCGCTATCCGGGTCTGCTCGACGCCGCGCACCGTCGCCGCGTCCGTGTCTCGCTCGTCACCGACCGCGCCGCCGAGCGACTGTCGGACACCGTCACCCCGCCCGGCGTCGTCGCCGTGTGCGACCTGCTCGACGTGCCCCTCGACCGGGCGCTGTCCGCGCAGGCCCGGCTCCTCGCGGTGCCCGTCGCGGTGGGGGAGCCCGGCAACGCGGGCACCGTCATCCGGGTCGCCGACGCCGTCGGCGCCGACGGCGTGATCCTCGCCGGCGACAGCGTCGACCCGCACAACGGCAAGTGTGTGCGTTCCTCCGCGGGCAGCGTGTTCCACCTGCCGGTCGCCCGGGAGCGCGACACCGACCGCGTGCTCGGTGCGCTCGCCGACGCCGGTCTGCAGGTGCTCGCCACCGCCGCGGACGGCGAAGTGAATCTCGACGACGCCGACGAGCTGCTCGCCGCGCCCACCGCCTGGCTGTTCGGTAACGAGGCCCACGGATTGGACCCGCAGATCGCCGCCCGCGCCGATCATCGGGTGCGGATCCCCATCCGGGGCCGCGCCGAATCGCTGAACCTGGCGACCGCCGCCGCGATCTGCCTGTATGCCAGCGCGCGGGTGCAGCATCGCGTGCACGGACCCATCACCTAGGATTTGTGTGTTGTGCTGCCGGGATCCGGTTCCGGCGGCACCCGACAGAAAACGTTCGCCGGAAGAAGGAGTTGCACCGGTCGTGGCCAAGAATGAGGGCGGCACGCCGCCGGCAGTGGACCCCAGCGCGCTGGCCGAGGAAGCGCTCGCCGCCGCCGAGAAGGCCGCGCAGGAAGCGTTCGCCGCCGCCACCGACCTCGACGCGCTCGCCCAGGCGAAGATCGAGCACCTCGGCGACAAGGCGCCCATCTCGCTCGCGAAGCGGGCGCTCGGATCGCTGCCCGGCAACGAACGCGCCGACGCGGGCAAGCGGGTCAACGCGCACCGCACCGCCGTGCAGGCCGCGTTCGACGAGCGCAAGGCGCAGCTGCAGGCGGAACGTGACGCCGCGGTCCTCGTCGCCGAGGCGATCGACGTGACCCTGCCGGCGAATCGCCGCGCCGTCGGCGCCCGCCACCCGATCACGCTCATCTCCGAGCAGGTCTCCGACGTGTTCGTCGCGATGGGCTGGGAGGTGGCCGAGGGCCCGGAGGTCGAGACCGAGCACTTCAACTTCGACGCCCTGAACTTCCTGCCGGACCACCCGGCGCGGACCATGCAGGACACCTTCCACATCGCCCCCGAGGATTCGCGGCAGGTGCTGCGCACCCACACCTCCCCGGTGCAGGTGCGGACCATGCTGTCCCGCGAGATCCCCATCTACGTGGTGTGCCCGGGGCGCACCTTCCGCACCGACGAGCTCGACGCCACCCACACCCCGGTGTTCTCGCAGATCGAAGGCCTCGCGGTCGACAAGGGCCTGACGATGGCGCACCTGCGCGGCACCCTCGACGCGTTCGCCCGCGCGCTGTTCGGTCCCGACACCCGCACCCGCATGCGGCCGAACTACTTCCCGTTCACCGAGCCGTCGGCCGAGGTCGACGTGTGGTTCCCGAACAAGAAGGGCGGCGCCGGCTGGGTCGAGTGGGGCGGCTGCGGCATGGTCAACCCCAACGTGCTGCGCGCCTGCGGCATCGACCCCGACGTCTACAGCGGATTCGCGTTCGGCATGGGACTCGAGCGCACCCTGCAGTTCCGCAACGGCATCTCCGACATGCGCGACATCGTCGAAGGCGACGTGCGGTTCACGCTGCCGTTCGGCGTGCAGGGCTGACGCCCGCCCCAAACCCGACCACCCCCGAGAATCGAACGAACGAGAAAGCTGAACTCACGTGCGAGTAGCGCAGTCCTGGCTGACCGAGATCCTGCAGCGTTCCACCCCGGAATGGAACGTCACCGCGGAGGAGCTCGACGCGGGATTCGTCCGGGTCGGTCTCGAGGTCGAGGAGGTCGACACCCTCGACCGCATCGACAACCTCGTCGTCGGCCGGGTCGTCGAGATCACGGAGCTCACCGAATTCAAGAAGCCCATCCGGTTCTGCCGGGTCGACGTCGGTGAAGCCGAGCCGCGCGGCATCGTGTGCGGCGCCCGCAACTTCACCGAGGGCGACCTCGTCGTGGTCGCGCTGCCCGGCGCGGTCCTGCCCGGCGACTTCGTCATCGCGACCCGCAAGACCTACGGGCAGGTGTCCGACGGCATGATCTGCTCGATCGCCGAACTCGGGATCGGCAAGGACCACTCCGGCATCCTCGTGCTCGAGGAGGGCAGCGCGGAGCCCGGCACCGACGCCAACGACCTGCTCGGCCTCGGCGACACGGTCATCGAACTGAACATCACCCCGGACCGCGGCTACTGCTTCTCGGTGCGCGGCCTGACCCGCGAACTCGCGTGCGGGTTCGACCTCGAGTTCTCCGACCCGGCGCAGGTCACCCCGAACCCGGCCGACGGCGAGGCCTACCCGATCCGGCTCGAACCCGAGTCCGGCGCCACCCGGTTCGCGGCACGGAAGGTCACCGGCATCGATCCCGACGCGGTGTCGCCGTGGTGGCTGCAGCGTCGTCTGCTCACCGCCGGGGTGCGCCCGATCAGCCCCGCGGTCGACGTCACCAACTACGTGATGCTCGAGCTCGGTCAGCCGCTGCACGCGTTCGACGCGGCGACCCTGCAGGGTGAGCTCGTCATCCGCCGGGCCCGCGCGGGCGAGAAGCTCACCACCCTCGACGGTGTCGAGCGCGTCCTCGATCCCGAGGACGTCGTCATCACCGACGACTCCGGTGTCATCTCGCTGGCGGGCATCATGGGCGGCGCCACCACCGAGGTCGGCGACACCACCACCGACGTGCTGCTCGAGGCGGCCACCTGGGATCCGCTGGCGGTGTTCCGCGGCAATCGTCGGCACAAGCTGTCCAGCGAGGCCGGTAAGCGCTTCGAACGCAACGTCGACCCCGAGGTGGCACTGCCCGCCCTGGACCGGGCGGCGTCGCTGCTGGTGGAGATCGCCGGTGGCCGGGTCGAACCGCTCCTGACCGACGTGTCGGTCCCGGTCGAGCCGGTCACGATCCGCATGGACATCGACCTTCCGGACCGGGTCGCCGGGGTCACCTACCCGAACGGCACCGCCGCGCGGCGACTCACCCAGATCGGTTGCGCCGTCGAGGTCGGTGTCGGGGTGGACGGGCACGGCCAGCTCGTCGTGACCCCGCCGTCGTGGCGCCCGGACCTGCGTCAGCCCGCCGACCTGGTCGAGGAGGTGCTGCGCCTCGAGGGTCTCGAGCAGATCCCGTCGGTGCTGCCCGCCGCCCCCGCGGGCCGCGGTCTCACCCCGTCGCAGAAGCGCCGCCGCTCCGTGGGCCGGGCCCTGGCGTCCGACGGGTACGTCGAGGTCCTGGCGCCGGTGTTCCTGCCCGCGCACGTGTTCGACACGTGGGGTCTGGACGCCGACGACCCGCGCCGCCACACCACCAAGGTGCTCAACCCGCTCGAATCGGATCGTCCCGAGCTCGCGACGACGCTGCTGCCGGGTCTGCTCGAGGTGCTCTCGCGCAACGTCGCCCGCGGCCAGCGGGACCTGTCGCTGTTCTCGATCGCGCAGGTCGTGCTGCCCGGCGCCGAGACCGGCCCGGTCCCGGTCCTGCCGGTGGATCGTCGGCCCACCGACGAGGAGATCGCCACGCTGGAGCGGTCGCTGCCGAAGCAGCCGGTGCACATCGGCGGTGTGCTGTGCGGGCTGCGTGAACCCGCCGGTCCGTGGGGTTCCGGTCGCGCCGCCGACGCCGTGGATGCCTTCGCGGCGGCCGAGACGGTCGCGGCGGCGGCCGGGGTGCGGATCGAGCGTCGCGTCGCCCGCTACCTGCCGTGGCATCCGGGCCGCTGCGCCGAACTGGTCGTCGACGGTGAGGTCGTCGGACATGCCGGTGAGCTGCACCCCGCGGTGATCGAGCGTGCCGGTCTGCCGGCCCGCACCTGCGCGTTCGAGCTGAATCTCGATGCCCTGCCGATCGTCGAGTCGCTGCCGGCGCCCGTCGTGTCGCCGTTCCCGCCGGTGTTGCAGGATGTCGCAGTCGTCGTCGACAAGGCCGTGCCCGCGGCGTCGGTCGAGGCGGCGCTGCGCGCCGGGGGCGGCGATCTGCTCGAGGACGTGCGCCTGTTCGACGTGTTCGAAGGCGCCCAGGTCGGGGAGGACCGCAAGTCGCTGGCGTTCGCGCTGCGGTTCCGCGCTCCGGACCGCACCCTCACCGAGGACGAGGCGAGCGCGGCCCGCGACGCCGCGGTGGCTTCCGCGTCGGCTGCAGTCGGAGCGCAACTGCGCGGATGATGGTCGGGTGGGCACGTATGTAGCCGTCGGGGGTGTGCGTGCCCACCTCGATCCCGGGAATCGACAGGATTCCGGCGCGGCCGCTGCGTCGGCGGCGATGGGGGACAGCGCCCCGACCGGCGACGTAGCCTGGAACCATGACCACGGACCCGCGCGACCCCGACCGTGCTCCCGAACCCGAGCGGCCCGACCACCCGGTTCCGGATGTGACTCCGGCCGAACCGAATTCGCCGACCGTGCCCGACGTGCCGCCGGGCCCGGACATCCCGGACGTGACGCCCGCCGACCCCGAACCGGAGGTCGAACCGTCCCCGTCGGTGCCCGACGTGACACCCGCCGAAGGGGTGGTGCGCGCACCGTCGATCGAGGAGATCACCGGCTACACCGAGGCGGGGGTGCCGACCTTCGAGGCGGTCCGCGACAAGATCGAGAAGCGTCTCGGCACCGCGATGGGTGCGGAGGAACTGGCCCGGGAGACCGAACCCGCGCGCACGCTCGAGGAGGAGTTCGAGGACAGGAAGAAGGCGGCCGCGGACAAGCTCGCCGAGATCCGGCGTTCGATGAGCTCCTGATCCACCGCCGGCTGCCCGCCGCCCATCCGGTGTCCGAGCGAATGTACCGTTCATTCGGTTGAAGGAGACGAGCGATACGTTCGCTCGGGTGGGGGTGGGCGGTTCCGGCGACCCGTGAGTGAATAAATTTGCATCGCCGTGCATAATGAATCGTATGGGTAACTCACCGGCATTCACGGCGACGCCGCAGTCGCCGATTCGGGTCGCGGTGGCGGGCGCCAGCGGCTACGCGGGCGGCGAAGTCCTCCGCCTGCTCCTCGGGCACCCCGCCTACCAGGACGGCTCCCTCGTCATCGGCGCACTGACCGCCGGCGGCAACGCCGGCGCGACCCTCCGCGAGTTCCACCCGCACCTGCTGCCCCTCGCCGACCGCGTCCTCGGCGCCACCGACCTCGACACCCTCACCGGTCACGACGTCGTCTTCCTGGGCCTGCCCCACGGGCACTCGGCGGTCATCGCCGAACAGCTCCCGGACACCACTGTCGTCATCGACTGCGGCGCCGACTTCCGGCTCGAATCCAGCGACGACTGGGCACGCTGGTACGGCGGCGAACACGCCGGCACCTGGCCCTACGGCATGCCCGAACTCCCCGGCAAACGCGAGCAGCTCGTCGGCGCCACCCGCATCGCGGTGCCCGGCTGCTACCCGACGTCCGCCTCGCTCGCGCTGGCCCCGGCGGTCGCCGCCGGCATCGTCGAACCGAAGGTGCAGATCGTCGCGGTCTCCGGCACCTCCGGCGCCGGCAAGTCCCCGAAGGTCGACCTGCTCGGCTCCGAGGTGATGGGCTCGGTCCGCGCCTACGGCGTCGGCGGCGTCCACCGGCACACCCCGGAGATCAAGCAGAACCTCTCCGCCCTCGCCGGCACCGAGGTCTCCGTCTCCTTCACCCCCGTCCTCGCGCCCATGCCGCGCGGCATCCTCGCCACCTGCACCGCACCGACCACCGCGACCGCCGCCGAGGCCCGTGCCGTGTACGAGAAGGCCTACGGCGACGAGCCGTTCGTGCAGCTGCTCCCCGAGGGCGTCCTGCCGGCCACCGGCTCGGTGGTCGGGTCCAACGCCGTGCAGCTCGCCGTCACCGTCGACGCCGACGCCGGCCTGCTGATCGTCGTCGCCGCGCTCGACAACCTGACCAAGGGCACCGCCGGCGCCGCGGTGCAGTCCATGAACCTGGCGCTCGGCCTGCCCGAGACCGCCGGCCTGTCCACCGTAGGAGTGGCCCCGTGACCGACCGGACCCCGCCCGCCGACGACACGCACGCGGAGCACGTCTACGCCGACGCCGTCGACATCGCCGGAGGCCGGCTCATCCGCACCCAGGGCGTGACCAGCCCCGCCGGTTTCCGGGCCGCCGGGATCCGCGCCGGCATCAAGGCCAGCGGCAACCCCGACCTCGCGCTCGTCTTCAACGAGGGCCCCGACCTGGCCGCCGCCGGCGTCTTCACCACCAACAAGGTCAAGGCCGCCCCCGTGCTGTGGTCCAGGCAGGTCCTCACCTCCGGCGCGCTGCGCGCGGTCATCCTCAACTCCGGCGGCGCCAACGCCTGCACCGGTCCCGGCGGTTTCCAGGACACCCACGCCACCGCCGAGGCCCTCGCCGACGCGCTGAGCAACTGGGGCACCGAAACCGGTGCCGGCGAGATCGCGGTGTGCTCCACCGGCCTGATCGGCGACCGACTGCCCATGGACAAGGTCCTCGCCGGCGTGCAGGAGATCGTCCACGAACTCGGCGGCGGCATCTCCGGCGGCACCGACGCCGCCTACGCGATCATGACCACCGACACCGTCCCCAAGCAGGCCGCGCTGCACCACGCCGACAAGTGGAACGTCGGCGGCATGGGCAAGGGCGCCGGCATGCTCGCCCCCGCGCTCGCCACCATGCTGGTCGTGCTCACCACCGACGCGGTCGCCACCTCCGCCCAGCTCGACGAGGCACTGCGCAACGCCACCCGGCGGACCTTCGACCGGCTCGACATCGACGGCGCCACCTCCACCAACGACACCGTGCTGCTGCTCGCGTCCGGTGCCAGCGGCATCGCCCCCGCCCAGGAAGACCTCAACGCCGCGGTCCTCGCCGTGTGCGACAGCCTCGCCGACCAGATGATGGCCGACGCCGAGGGCGTCACCAAGCGGGTCACCGTCACCGTCCGCGGCGCCGCCAGCGAATCCGACGCCCTCATCGGCGCCCGCACCGTCGCCCGCGACAGCCTGGTCAAGACCGCGCTGTTCGGCTCCGACCCCAACTGGGGCCGCGTCCTCGCCGCCATCGGCATCGCCCCCATCGAACTCGACCCGGACAAGATCTCGGTGACCTTCAACGGCAGTCCCGTGTGCATCGACGGCGTCGGGGCACCCGGCGCCCGCGAGGTCGACCTGTCCGGCATCGACATCGCCCTCGACATCGACCTCGGCATCGGCGACGCCGAAGTGTCCATCCGCACCACCGACCTCTCGCACGCGTACGTCGAAGAGAACTCGGCGTACTCGTCGTGACGGCACAGAATGTGACGGGAGACGACATGCTCGACGACCTCATCGCGAGCCTCACCTCGCACCAGAAGGCATTCGTGCTCGCCGAGGCACTGCCCTGGCTGCAGAAGTTCCGCGACAAGATCGTCGTCGTCAAGTACGGTGGCAACGCCATGATCGACGACGACCTCAAGTCGGCGTTCGCCGCCGACATGGCCTTCCTGCGCACCGTCGGCATCCACCCCGTGGTCGTGCACGGCGGCGGCCCCCAGATCAACGCCATGCTGAAGCGCCTCGGCATGGAAGGGGAGTTCCGCGGCGGCTTCCGGGTCACCACACCCGAAGTCATGGACGTCGTACGGATGGTGCTCTTCGGCCAGGTCGGCCGCGAACTGGTCGGGCTGATCAACAGCCACGGCCCGTACGCCGTCGGCATCTCCGGTGAGGACGCCCGGCTGTTCACCGCCACCCGACGCACCGTCGTCGTCGACGGTGAGGACACCGACATCGGGCTCGTCGGCGACGTCACCACCGTCGACCCGGCCGCCGTCCTCGACCTCATCGCCGCCGGCCGCATCCCCGTCGTCTCCACGATCGCGCCGGATGCCGACGGGGTCGTGCACAACATCAACGCCGACACCGCCGCGGCCGCGCTCGCCGAAGCGCTCGGCGCCGAGAAACTCGTCGTCCTCACCGACGTCGAAGGGCTCTACACGAACTGGCCCGACCGCAGCTCGCTGGCGTCGCAGATCGACGCCGCCGCGCTCACCGAACTGCTGCCGTCCCTCGACGCGGGCATGGTCCCCAAGATGGAAGCCTGCCTGCGCGCCGTGCAGGGCGGGGTCCCCACCGCTCACGTCATCGACGGCCGCCAGCCGCACTCCGTTCTGCTCGAACTGTTCACCGAAGAGGGCATCGGCACCATGGTGACCCCCACCCAGGAAGGCACAGCATGACCGGCACGTCCGATCTGCAGGAACGCTGGGCGCATTCGCTCATGCACAACTACGGCGTGCCGAAGGTCGCGCTCGTCGCCGGTGACGGCGCGATCGTCACCGACGCCGACGGCAAGCAGTACCTCGACCTGCTCGGCGGCATCGCCGTCAACAGCCTCGGCCACCGCCACCCGGCCATCATCGAGGCCGTCACCGCGCAGCTGAACCAGCTCGGGCACGTGTCGAACCTCTACGCCTCGCCGCCGGTGCTCGAGCTCGCCGAACGGCTGCTCGCGCACTTCGGGCACGAGGGCCGGGTGTTCTTCTGCAACTCCGGCACCGAAGCCAACGAGGCGGCCTTCAAGATCGCCCGGCTCACCGGCCGCCTCAAGATCATCGCCGCGGAGAAGGCGTTCCACGGACGCACCATGGGCGCGCTCGCCCTCACCGGCCAGCCCGACAAGCGCGCACCCTTCGAACCCATGCCCGCCGGCGTCGAATTCGTCCCCTACGGCGACATCGCCGCCCTCGAAGCCGCCGTCGACGAGAACACCGCCGCCGTGTTCCTCGAACCGATCATGGGCGAGTCCGGTGTCGTGGTCCCGCCCGAGGGCTACCTCGCCGCGGCCCGGCGCATCACCACCGAGAAGGGCGCGCTGCTCGTCCTCGACGAGGTGCAGACCGGCATCGCCCGCACCGGCACGTTCTTCGCGCACCAGGCAGCCGGGGTCGTCCCGGACGTGATGACCCTCGCCAAGGGACTCGGCGGCGGCCTGCCCATCGGCGCCGTCGTCGCGACCGGCCCCGCCGCCGAGCTGTTCCAGCCCGGGAAGCACGGCACCACCTTCGGCGGAAACCCCGTGTGCGCGGCCGCCGCGCTCGCAGTGCTGCGCACCATCGACGAACAGAATCTCCTCGACCACGTCAACTCCGTCGGCAAGCACCTCGCCACCGGCATCGAGGAACTCGGACACCCGCTCGTCGACCACGTCCGCGGCTCCGGTCTGCTGCTCGGCGTCGTCCTCACCGCCCCGAAGTCGGCCGCGGTCGAGGCGGCCGCGCGCGACGCCGGATACCTCGTCAACGCCGCGGCACCCGACGTCATCCGGCTCGCCCCGCCGCTGATCCTCACCGAGGACCAGGCCGACGGGTTCGTCGCCGCACTGCCCGCGATCCTCGACACGGCCCAGACGGAAGGGACGAGCTAACCCATGGTCAGGCACTTCCTGCGCGACGACGACGTCACCCCCGCCGAACAGGCACAGATCCTCGACCTCGCAGCCGAGCTCAAGAAGGCGCCCCTGTCGCGCCGCCCCCTCGAGGGGCCCTACAGCGTCGCGGTGCTGTTCGACAAGACGTCCACCCGCACCCGCTTCTCGTTCGACGCCGGCATCGCCCAACTCGGCGGTCACGCGATCGTCGTCGACGCCGGCACGACCCAGCTGGGCAAGGGCGAAACCCTCGAGGACACCGCGCGCGTCTTCTCCCGGTACACCGAGGCCGTCGTGTGGCGCACCTACGGTCAGGACCGCATCGAGGCCCTCGCCGCGCACTCCACCGTCCCGGTGGTCAACGCGCTCACCGACACGTTCCACCCGTGCCAGGTGCTCGCCGACCTGCAGACCATCCGCGAACACAAGGGCAGCACCGCGGGCCTCTCCCTGGCCTACTTCGGCGACGGCGCCAACAACATGGCGCACTCGCTGATGCTCGGCGGCGTCACCGCCGGCATGCACGTCACGATCGCGTCCCCGGCCGAATTCGTCCCCGACCCGGGCATCGTGGCCGCCAGCTGTGTCCGCGCCGAGGAGACCGGCGGCAGCGTCACCCTCACCGACGACCCGCAGGCCGCCGCAACCGACGCCGACGTGCTCGTCACCGACACCTGGGTGTCGATGGGACAGGAGGACGACGGCCTCGACCGCGACTCGGTGTTCCGGCCGTTCCAGGTCGACGCCGAACTCCTGGCCCTGTCGAAACCCGACTCCATCGTGCTGCACTGCCTGCCCGCCTACCGCGGACGGGAGATCACCGCCGATGTCCTCGACGGACCCCGTGCGGTCGTGTGGGACGAAGCCGAGAACCGGCTGCACGCCCAGAAGGCGCTGCTCGTGTGGTTGCTCGAGCAGCGGGAGCACTGACCGTGAGCACCGCCGCGAGCCGACCCGAGGGAACGACGGACCGCCCCGCCGCATCCTCGGCCCCGACGCGCGCGGCGCGGCAGGCGCGGATCACCGCGCTCGTTTCGACCCGCGAGGTGCGCAGCCACACCGAACTGGCCGCGCTGCTCGCCGCCGAAGGCATCGAGGTGTCCACCGCGACCCTGTCGCGCGACCTCGAGGAACTCGGCGCGGTCAAGCTCCGCGCCGCCGACGGGGGAGCCGGGGTGTACGTCGTGCCCGAGGACGGCAGCCCCGTGCGCGGGGTGTCCGGAGGCACCGACCGATTGTCCCGTCTCCTGGGGGAATTGCTCGTCTCCACCGACCACAGCGGCAACATCGCGGTGCTGCGCACACCGCCCGGGGCAGCGCACTATCTGGCCAGTGCACTCGATCGGGCATCATTACCTGAGGTCGTCGGCACGATCGCCGGGGACGACACCATCGCGGTGATCGCCCGGGAGCCGACGACGGGGGCTGAACTGGCCGCCAAAATCGAATCACTCGCGTGAACTACCACCCATAGACGTCAGTCGAATCAAGAAGGAGCGCAAGAACAATGGCCGATCGCGTCGTACTCGCCTACTCGGGCGGGCTGGACACCTCCGTTGCCATCAGCTGGATCGGCAAGGAGACCGGCAAGGAGGTCGTCGCCGTCGCCATCGATCTCGGCCAGGGCGGCGAGGACATGGAGGTCGTGCGTCAGCGCGCCCTCGACTGCGGTGCCGTCGAATCCATCGTCGTCGACGCCAAGGACGAATTCGCCAACGAGTACTGCCTGCCCACCATCCAGGCCAACGCGCTCTACATGGACCGCTACCCGCTGGTGTCCGCGATCAGCCGTCCGCTGATCGTCAAGCACATCGTGCAGGCCGCCCGCGAGCACGGCGGCACCATCGTCTCGCACGGCTGCACCGGCAAGGGTAACGACCAGGTGCGCTTCGAGGTCGGCTTCGGCGCCCTCGCTCCCGACCTGCAGGTCATCGCCCCGGTGCGCGACTACGCGTGGACCCGCGAGAAGGCCATCGCGTTCGCCGGCGAGCACAACCTGCCGATCAACGTGACCAAGAAGTCGCCGTTCTCCATCGATCAGAACGTGTGGGGCCGCGCCGTCGAGACCGGCTTCCTCGAGGACCTGTGGAACGCCCCCACCAAGGACGTCTACGACTACACCGAGGACCCCACCCTCAACTGGCAGGCCCCCGACGAGCTGATCGTCACCTTCGAGGCCGGCCGCCCAGTCGCGATCGACGGCAAGCACGTCACCGTCCTCGAGGCCATCCAGCAGCTCAACAAGCGCGCCGGCGCGCAGGGCGTGGGCCGCCTCGACATGGTCGAGGACCGCCTCGTCGGCATCAAGAGCCGCGAGATCTACGAGGCGCCCGGCGCCATCGCCCTGATCACCGCGCACCAGGAACTCGAGCACGTCACCCTCGAGCGTGAACTCGGCCGCTACAAGCGGCGCGTCGAGGAGCGCTGGAGCGAGCTGGTGTACGACGGCCTGTGGTACTCGCCGCTCAAGACCGCTCTCGACGCCTTCATCAAGCACACGCAGGAACGCGTCACCGGCGACATCCGCATGGTGATGCACGGCGGACACATCACCGTCAACGGCCGCCGCAGCCCCGAGTCGCTGTACGACTTCAACCTCGCCACCTACGACGAGGGCGACAGCTTCGACCAGTCCAACGCCAAGGGCTTCGTGCAGATCCACGGCCTGTCGTCGAAGGTCGCCGCGAAGCGCGATCTGGGCCTGTAGATCATGACCAGCCAGGACTCTCACGGCACCAACGAAGGCGCCCTGTGGGGCGGCCGGTTCGCATCCGGACCGGCCGCCGCCATGGCGGCACTGAGCAAGTCCACGCACTTCGACTGGGCGCTCGCCCCGTACGACGTGCGCGCCTCCCAGGCGCACGCGAAGGTCCTGCACCGGGCCGGGCTGCTCAGCGACGACGACCTCGCCACCATGCTCGACGGCCTCGACCGGCTCGCCGCCGACGTCGCGTCCGGGGCGTTCGTTCCCGCCGAGTCCGACGAGGACGTCCACGGCGCCCTCGAACGCGGCCTCATCGACCGGGTCGGACCGGAGGTCGGCGGACGCCTGCGCGCGGGCCGGTCCCGCAACGACCAGGTGGCCACGCTGTTCCGGATGTGGCTGCGCGACGCCGCGCGGCGCATCTCCGACGGGGTGCTGAACGTCGTCGAGGCCATCGCGAACCAGGCTGCCGCGCACCCGCAGGCGGTCATGCCGGGCAAGACGCACCTGCAGGCCGCGCAACCGGTCCTGCTCGCGCACCACCTGCTCGCGCACGCGCACCCGCTGCTGCGCGACGTGCAGCGGCTGCGTGACTTCGACAAGCGTGCCGCCGTGTCCCCGTACGGATCCGGTGCGCTCGCCGGGTCCTCGCTCGGGCTCGACCCCGATGCGATCGCCGCCGAGCTGAACTTCGACTCGGCCGCGGACAACTCGATCGACGCGACCAGCTCGCGCGACTTCGCAGCCGAGGCCGCGTTCGTGTTCGCGATGATCGCGGTCGACCTGTCGCGCATGGCGGAGGAGGTGATCCTGTGGAGCACTCCCGAGTTCGGGTACATCACCCTCGCCGACGAGTGGTCCACCGGATCGTCGATCATGCCGCAGAAGAAGAACCCGGACGTGTCCGAGCTCACCCGCGGCAAGGCGGGTCGTCTCATCGGCAACCTCACCGGCCTGCTCGCGACCCTCAAGGCGCAGCCGCTCGCGTACAACCGCGACCTGCAAGAGGACAAGGAACCGGTGTTCGATTCGGTGGCGCAGCTCGAGCTGTTGCTCCCGGCGATCACCGGCCTGGTCGAAACGCTGACGTTCCACACGGACCGGATGGCCGAGCTCGCGCCCGCCGGGTTCACCCTCGCGACGGACATCGCCGAGTGGATGGTGCGTCAGGGCGTGCCGTTCCGGGTCGCGCACGAAGCGGCCGGCGCGTGCGTCAAGGTCGCCGAAGGCCGGGGCGTGGGACTCGAGGACCTCACCGACGAGGAACTCGCCGCGGTCGATCCCGCCCTCACCCCGCAGGTGCGCGAGGTCCTCACCGTGGAAGGGTCCATCGCGTCCCGCAACGCGCGTGGTGGCACGGCCGGAGAGCGCGTCGCCGAGCAGCTCGCGGGGGTCCGCGCGACCGCGCGTGAGCTGCGGGAGCAGGTCCGCGCCTGACCGATCCGAACAGGCCGGTTCGACCGACGCCGGGTGTGACCCACACGGCGTTTCGAACCGGCCTGTGGCATACCCGGCGTGTGGCAGGCTGGGGTTCTGACATGTCGGATTGCGGTACACGCGGCGGATGGGGTGCGGTTCGTGGGACTGGGGAGTGAATCGGTGATGGGGCCGTTGCGTCGCGTCGTGGCGACGGCGCAGAACGGCCTCGAGGTGATTCGGTTCGGGGGGCTCGAGACCGGGGCGGCGCCGTCGCCGTACCAGGTCGTCGCCCGGACTCCGATGTACCGTCTGCGCCGCTACTTTCCCGAGACCGATACCGCCTCGACCGGGATCCCCGTTGTCCTCGTTCCGCCGATGATGATGTCGGCCGATGTGTACGACGTGACCCGCGAGAAGGGCGCGGTCGGAATGCTGCACGCCGTCGGTCTCGATCCGTGGGTCGTCGACTTCGGGTCCCCGGACCAGGAGGAGGGCGGCTGGAGCCGCACCCTCACCGACCACATCGTCGCCCTCGACGAGATCGTCGACCGGGTTCACGACTACACGGGCCGCGACATCCATCTCGGCGGATACTCGCAGGGCGGCATGTTCTGCTATCAGGCCGCGGCATACCGGCGCAGCCGCAACATCGCCAGTCTGATCACGTTCGGTAGTCCCGTCGACACCCTGGCGGCGTTGCCGTTCGGTATCCCGGATGCCATCGCGGTCCGCAGCGCGGATTTTCTCGCCGACCACGTCTTCAACCGGATGGCGATCACCGGGTGGATGGCCCGCACCGGCTTCCAGTTCCTCGACCCGATCAAGACGGTGCGGGCGCGGCTCGAGTTCGTCATGCAGTTGCACGACCGGGAAGCGTTGCTGCCGAGGGAACCGCAGCGCCGATTCCTCGACACCGAGGGCTGGGTCGCGTGGTCGGGTCCCGCGGTCGCGGATCTGCTGCGTCAGTTCATCGCGCACAACCGGATGGTCAGCGGCGGATTCGTCATCAACGACCGGGCGGTGACCCTCGCGGACATCACGTGCCCGATCCTCGCGTTCGTCGGTGAGGTCGACGATATCGGGCAGCCCCTCGCCGTGCGCGGCATCCGCAAAGCGGCCCCTCGTGCGCAGGTGTTCGAATACTGTTTGCGCGCAGGTCATTTCGGACTCGTCGTCGGCACCTCCGCGGCGCAGCACACGTGGCCCACGGTCGGGGAATGGGTGCTGTGGCGCGAGCAGCAGGGGGACCGGCCCGTCGGCATCGTCCCGATGGCCGTGCCCGAACCGCACGCCGAGGGCGAGACCGGCGTGTCCGTCACCAGCCGGCTGACCCACACCGCCGCCACCATCGCCGAGGTCGGTGTGGAAGTGGGCAAGGGTCTCGCCGAGATCGCCGCCGGTACCGTCCGCGGCGCCCGCGAACTGTCCGGTGAGGCCGCGCGGGCGCTGCCGCGGCTCGCGCGGCTCGGGCAGATCCAGCCGCACACGCGGATCTCCGTCGGCAGCCTCCTCGCCGAGCAGGGCCGCAAGGCCGCCGACCGTGAATGCTTCATCTTCGAGGATCGCGTCTACACCTTCGCCGCGGTCAACCGCCGCATAGACAACGTCGTGCGGGGACTCATCCACGGCGGCGTGCGCCCCGGGATGCGTGTCGGTGTCCTCATGGACACGCGCCCGAGCGCCATGGCCGCGGTCACGGCGGTCTCCCGTATCGGTGGGGTGTCGGTGCTGCTGCCACCCGGCTCCGACCTCGACGAGACCCTCCGGCTGGGCGCCGTCGAGAAGATCGTCACGGACCCGGAGCACCTCGGGACCGCCGTCGCGACCGGTCTGCCCGTCCTCGTGCTCGGCGGCGGCGACGTGCGCGACCTCGACGTCGAACCCGGCTCGGACGTCATCGATCTCGAACGCCTCGACACCTCCACGATGGAGCTGCCGGGGTGGTACGTGCCGGACCCCGGCATGGCCCGCGAACTCGCCTTCATCCTGTTCACCGGCCACGGCGATTCGCTCGAGATGAAGCTGGTCACCAACCACCGGTGGGCACTGTCGGCGTTCGGTACCGCGACCGCCGCGGCCCTCGGCCGCGGCGACACTGTGTACTGCCTCGCGCCGCTGCACCATTCGTCGGGACTGCTCGTCAGTTTCGGAGGTGCACTCGCCGGTGGATGCCGCATCGCGCTGTCCCGGGGACTGGATCCGGCGCGGTTCAGCGACGAGGTGCACCGCTACGGCGTCACCGTCATCACCTACACGTGGGCGATGCTGCGGGAGATCCTCGACAGCCCGTCGCTGCACATCGACGACATCCACCCGGTGCGCCTGTTCATCGGTTCCGGCATGACCCCCGGCCTGTGGCGGCGCACCATGGAGCGGTTCGCCCCCGCGCAGGTGCTCGAGTTCTACGCCTCCACCGAAGGCGCGATCGTGCTGGCCAACGTGTCCGGCGCGAAAGTCGGGTCGAAGGGCCGGCCGCTGCCCGGCAGCGCCGAGGTCCGGCTGGCCGCCTACGACCCGGTCGGCCGGCGATTCGTCGAAGACGAACGAGGTTTCGTCCGGGAGAGCGTGCCCGGCGAAGTCGGACTGCTGCTCGGCCGCTACAGCTCGACCACGGACATCTCCGCAAGCGTGATGCGCGGTGTGTTCGAGACGGGCGATGCGTGGGTCCCCACCGAGAACCTGTTCCGGCGCGACGCGGACGGCGACTTCTGGCTGCTCGACAACAAGCGCACCGTCATCGTCACCCCGCGCGGCCCGGTCTATGCGCAACCCGTCGTCGACGCGCTCGGCGCGCTCCCTCGGGTCGATCTCGTCGTCGCCTACGGGGTGCGCGCCGGCGATACCGACCTCGCCGTGGCCGCGTGCACGCTGCGCGAGAACAAGGCGCCGAGCTCCGTGGAGATCACCGCGGCGCTCGATGCACTGCCGGCCGCCGAACGCCCCGACATCGTGCACGTGGTGCCGCGCATCCCGCTCGGGCCGTCCTTCAGGCCCATCGCGGACGATCTGCGAGCACAGGGTGTTCCGAGGCCGACGGTGCGTTCCTGGTACGCCGACCCCGAGACCGGAACGTACAAGCGGCTCACCAAGGCGGTGGCAGCGCGGCTGGCGACGGGCGTCGTCGATTCGGGTTCCGCTGCGCGGTAGCCTTGGTCCCGTTCGCATATCGCACTTCGAGAGGACAACGGTGGCTGTCGACCCCACGCTGTTGAGCATCCTGGCCTGCCCGCAGGACAAGGGGCCGTTGCTCCTCGTGGACGACGTCGTCCTCTACAACCCACGGTTGCGGCGCGCCTACCCCATCGAGAACGGCATTCCCGTCCTTCTCGTCGACGAGGCGCGCGAGGTGACCGATGCCGAACACGACGACTACGTCGCGCGCGGGGTCGCGGGCTGGACGCAGGACTGATCGGCTGACCGGCGACGGCACGTACAGCAGGGCGCAGCTGAGCGCGGCGGACCCCGTCGCGGGCGCACGCCTGCTGCTCGGCGCGATCCTCCGGGTCGGCGACGTCGCACTGCGCATCACCGAGGTCGAGGCGTACGGAGGGCCCGAGGACGGTCCCTGGCCGGACCCGGCCGCGCACTCGTATCGCGGCCGCACCGCCCGCAACGCGGTCATGTTCGGACCGGCGGGTCATCTGTACGTGTACCGCAGCTACGGCATCCATCACTGCGCGAACATCTCGATCGGACCCGACGGGGTCGCGGCCGCGGCACTGCTGCGCGGTGCGCACGTCGTGTCGGGAGAGGAGACCGTCCGCGCTCGCCGCACCCCGGGTACCGCGGAGCCGAACCTGGCGAGGGGACCGGGCAACCTCGCCGAAGCGCTCGGTCTGACACTCGCCGACAACGGCCTCGACGTGTTCGATGCGACGTCGCGAGTGCGTCTCGACCTCGCCCCCGGCACCGTCCCGGACCCCGTGGAGACCGGTCCCCGGGTCGGCATCACGCAGGCAGCCGATCGGCCGTGGCGGCTGTGGATTCCCGGCGCGATCGGGGTCTCGGCGTACCGGCGGAGCCCACGGGCGCCGGCCGCGAATCCGCGGATGGGATGATCGAGCGGTGACTGAGCACATTCTCGACGAACTCACCTGGCGCGGGCTCATCGCCCAATCGACCGACATCGACGCACTGCGACGGGACCTCGACGCAGGTCCGCTCACGTTGTATGCCGGTTTCGATCCGACCGGGCCGAGTCTGCACGCCGGTCACCTCGTGCCTCTCCTCGCTCTCAAGCGTTTCCAGCGCGCGGGCCACCGGCCGATCGTTCTCGCAGGTGGGGCCACCGGCATGATCGGCGATCCCCGCGAGGTGGGGGAGCGGACGATGAACTCCGTCGACACGGTCGCCGAATGGGCCGAACGCATTCGCAGTCAGCTCGAGCGGTTCGTGGACTTCGACGATTCCCCGACCGGCGCGATCGTCGCCAACAACATGGACTGGACCGGGCAACTCAGCGCGATCGACTTCCTGCGCGGAATCGGCAAGCACTTCTCCGTCAACGTGATGCTCGCCCGCGACACCGTCAAGCGCCGTCTCGAAGGCGACGGCATCTCGTACACCGAGTTCAGCTACATGCTTCTGCAAGCCAACGACTTCGTCGAGCTGCGCCGCAAGTACGGCTGCACGCTGCAGGTCGGCGGCTCCGACCAGTGGGGCAACATCATCGCCGGCGTCGAACTCAACCGCCGCGTCGACGGTGAGTCCGTGCACGCACTCACCGTTCCGCTGGTGACCTCCGCGGACGGCAAGAAGTTCGGCAAGTCCACCGGCGGCGGCAGCCTGTGGCTCGACCCGGAGATGACCACGCCGTACGCCTGGTATCAGTACTTCGTGAACGCCGGTGACGCCGACGTGATCAAGTACCTGCGCTGGTTCACGTTCCTCGACCAGGAAGAACTCGCCGAGCTCGAGGTCGCCACCGCGGAACGCCCGCAGGCCCGTGAGGCCCAGCGTCGGCTCGCAGCGGAAATGACCACGCTGGTCCACGGAGAGGCGAACACCCGCGCGGTGGAGCTCGCGAGCCGCGCACTGTTCGGTCGCGGAGAGCTTGCCGATCTCGACGAGGGCACGCTCGCGGCGGCGCTGGCCGAGGCATCGATCGCCGAAGTCCACAAGGGCGAGCCGTCCACGATCGTCGACCTGCTCGTCACGACCGGACTGTGCGAGAGCAAGGGCGCGGCGCGGCGCACGGTGAAGGAAGGCGGCGCCTCCGTCAACAACGCGCGTATCGCTTCGGAGGACTGGACGCCCGGCGAATCGGACGTTCTGCACGGGCAGTGGCTCGTCATCCGGCGCGGCAAGCGGAACTTTGCCGGCGTGCGCCTCGTCCGGGGCTGACAGCGCTCTCATGTTACGGGCTGACGGGCCGTTGACCTGCGGATTTGACGGCCCGTTAGCGGAGGCGTAACTTAGTCGTCGTTCGAGCGAGAGGGACACAGACCCGGACCGGAAGGTACGGGCAACTTTAGTGCCCCGCGATGATCGGACAGCCAAGCAGAAGATCGTACCGGTTCGAAGTGATTTTGACTCGGTAAGATGGACCTGCTAGGTTAGAACAGTTGCCCCGGAGCGGGTCGGACGCCAGTCCGGAACGCGATGGTGTGTGCGTGTTCTTTGAGAACTCAACAGTGTGCCGATGAATGTCAGTGCCAAATTTTTTTGGTGCGACCACTTCACATTTATGTGGGTGGTTGTTGCTGGACATCACATTCTTCCGTCTGTGGTGGTCCAGTGTTAAAGCTAGTTTGAGTTTTTACGCTAGTGATTTGGCTCGATGTCTATGACTGATTACCCCTTCGGGGGAATCGTGAGTCTTTAACGGAGAGTTTGATCCTGGCTCAGGACGAACGCTGGCGGCGTGCTTAACACATGCAAGTCGAACGATGAAGCCCAGCTTGCTGGGTGGATTAGTGGCGAACGGGTGAGTAACACGTGGGTGATCTG
>Ga0180218_1000494_pt1 | contig 35912 bp, 28 predicted proteins | sample eDN3rd37CKraftBY_FD_151334 | JGI IMG/M metagenome (GOLD analysis project Ga0180218, IMG submission 151334) | Enriched backyard soil microbial communities from Emeryville, California, USA - eDNA 3rd pass 37_C Kraft BY (version 2) (version 2) | ecosystem: Environmental > Terrestrial > Soil >... | reverse complement strand
CGGAAACGAGCCCCGTTGCGACATTGCCGGAGCCGGTGACTGAGTTGCCGGAGAGATCGCCGAAGGCGCTGTTGCCCGACCCGTCGACGCCATTTCCGGATCCGCTGCCGAAAACGTTGTTGTAGCTGGCGTTGTCTTTGTACCCGTTGCCCGACGCGTTGCCGATCACCGTATTGTTGGCAACATTTGCACCACCGAGATTGCCGGAACCATCACCGATAATCGTATTGTCAGAGAAGTTGGGACCGTTGCCATTTCCCGAAAGATTTCCCGATATTTTGTTGTTCTGGAAACCGGCACCATTAAGCGTGCCTGAACCGTTGCCGATGACGGTATTATTGGTAAATCCGTCGCCATTGAGGATGCCGGATACATCGCCAAAAATCGTGTTCCCCGTAACCGAGCCGAAGTTTCCGCTGCCCGAACCGTTGCCGATGATGGTGTTATTAGTGACAGGGCCGAAGAGGTTGAGGCTTCCGGAGCCATCGCCGAATATCGTATTTCCGGTGACATTGCCGCCATTGCCAGATCCGGATTTGTTACCCAGAATTGTGTTGTTGGAAACGGTGACTCCGCCCGCTCCGAAATTTAAGCTTCCGGAACCGTTGCCGATAATAACGTTGCTATCCATCGTGGCGCTTCCGCTCGTAAGCCCGGCGCCATTGTTGCTGCCCGAATTATTTCCGAGCACGACGTTGTTGGTCAGGGTAGCTTTGCCGGGGCCCGTGAGAGTTGTGCCGTTGCCGCTCAAAGAACCGTTGCCGCCGACGAAATTGTTCTCGATGTCGGCCGATGCGGCCCCGGCCCCGCTGCTGCCATTCTTAGCTCCGGAACCGACGCCAACGATACTGTTGTTCAGGATCGTCGCTTTGCCGGACCCGCCAGCGGCGCTCGAACCGTTCTCGCGCAGCGACTGATCGCCGAGAACCTGATTGTTCTGGATGTTCGCGCTACCCGCACCGAATCCCACCGAGGTCGTACCATTGTATCGGATCGACTCATCGCCTTGCACGTTGTTTTGATTGCAAGTCAGGCCGGATGAAAGACCAGCATTCGTTTGACCCGAATTGGTGCCAGTTATGTTGTTGGTTCCGCCGCAATTTGCAGCCACCGCTGCGCTTGGAAGCGCGAGGTTCGTCGCCGTCATCAGCGCCGCCGCGCTCACACTCATCAGCAATGACTTTGACGCGATCCGACGCGATACATAAAACATAACGCTACTCCCCGCTACGCATCCTTACCCGAGGCAACGCACTTGAATTTTTGTGAAATACTTTGCTTGCGCGCCCTACCTTTTTATTTCCGACAGCCTTCCAAAAATTTCGCTCTGCTTACGCCGTAGTTGTGGAGCGTCCGGCGGTGAGGCTCTAGCCCCACATCTTTCCACAGGTCGTCCACATGTTGTTCCGTTGTCTGAGCATCTCGTTTGAAAAGCAAGGCACGGAGAATAATTCCGCCAGTGCGTTGCGCCGACGCCACGCAAAAAGCGCCATCGTCGAACTCCTTGCTTGTCCGAATGACAAGAAACGGGCTCTAATTTGAAGGCAGATCGACATCTGAAGCAATGCACCATTAGCGGACGTGGGCGGCGACGCCTCCGCCTCGCCGATCATGTGGTAAGTAATTTCCGCTTCTGGGATATTTCGCCAAATGCGAGCGGCGAACTGTATTCCGGCACATCAGATAATCCATTGATAGCGCGTGGTAGGTATTTGGCTACAAAAGTCGGAAATGACCACCCTTGATCTACAACATAAGTGCGCTGACTCTTAATCACCGGATCCACGGTTCGAGCCCGTGATTACCCACCAAGGTTTTCAGTTGGTTACCTAAAGCGCTCTCAGTCATTCCGACTCCGCGGTTGGCGTGCCATTCCGACTTTTGGCCGTCAATTGTTCTCGATTTTGGTTGCTTTTGATCCACGCACGCCGCCGACGAGCAGCGGTGGCGCTCTGCGTCTCAGTGCGCTTCAAATAGAGCCTGGCAGCCTCTGGCGTTTGTGGCAGGCCGTGGCTCCTGCGCCCCGGCCATGATGGTAATGACGAGTTCGCTGTCCTCAGGCGACGTCGACATGTTTCTCCTGCTGAAGCTTGTCGCGCACGCCCCAGGGTCACCTGTGGCAGTATTCGCTCGCTGGGCTGGCAAGATCAGCGCGGCGTGACGGAGTTGAAGCACAGCCTGCCGTTCGTGGCCGCGGGCTAACTGAGCTCCCAGTGCGGGAAGCGTGGCAACGCGCCAGCATCGACAACCACCGTTTCTCGCATATTAAATCGGGTCACGGGCTACTCTATTGACTTGCGCCCAATGCCAACTGCTCATCCGACGCAGAACTCGACGCGCAAATCCGATCGCGCTCCGTAGGGGCTCGCGGTTCTGCTTTGCTGCTTGGGCTAGTAGCTGCGGTTTTGTTATTTTTCTCTTCACGCGCTTGCTGTGGTGACAGGCAAGTTAAGCTAGCTCAGGCCTTTCCGCCGGCTTTCGCAATAGCTCCGTTGAAACAGCCCCGGGCAGAGCTTCAGCCCACATGAACCGCTGTCTGCCATAATATCCGGTCCAGTCGGAGTACGGAACTAATTGAAATGGGACCGGTATATAATTTGGGAATTTTGAACCGTACTCCGCCGGTGCCGACCAGTCTGTCGCGGCCACTGTTTTGCCCGCCAAAAGAGCTTCATAGATGGCTAGGCCAAAGCCCTCAGATCTATGGAGAGATAAATACAGGTCGGCAGATCGATGAAGTGCGCTAATTTCTTCGTTCGACAATTCGGTTGTTAATAGGATTATGTTTGGCGCGCCGTCGATAAGCTCATTCAATTCGCGGAGTACGACTGCAGTTCGTTTGGTAGTTCGCACCTTCATGACAAGAACGGCCTGTTGGTCAGTGCCGAACCAGTTCTTCCATGCCGCGACGTGTGCCCAAGGGTTCTTGCGCTGAGGACAAGAACTAAGATCCATTATCGCCAAACCCAAAAAAGCGTGGTCCGGCACACCAAGGCGCTCACGAATATTTATTCTATTGTCGGAAGGCACGGCAACCGCGTGAGCAATCGTCCTGACGGATATTGCAAGCTTTGTCCTGAAGACTGATGAGCAGAACTCCGAGGGCGTCCACAGTTCATGAATTAGCGCTTCTGCGAATTTCCAATCTTCAGGAAACAAAGGCGTTTCCCACGCCCATCGGCCGACGCGCCAAGCCTTCGCAACTTGCTCTACTTTAAGCACGCTGAAGATTTTCCCGTACGTATCAGGAAGTGAAAAAAGATAAATATTCTCGACGCCTGGAAGATCTAAAAAGTCCGTGAAATCAAGATCCGCCAAGTCAACGAGCACTAACTTCGAGTGGTGAGCGCGCAAGAGTGAAAGGTCATATGCTGCAGCGCGCGCCAGTCCATGCGACCCAGAGAACTCGCCAAATACGACTGCAGGCCCGGTACTCCGGCGCGCAGTTAAGTCCTTGGCAAACGGGGCCGTCGCTATTCGAACTTGCCGCCAGCGGCGACGCCTCCTGATGGGTTGCCGCATCCGATAGACGAGATGTTTGAGGCTCCATCGCCGAAGGTTCCACCGGACATATGGGCGGTTGCCATATTGGTCAGTGGCCAGGGTACGCGTATCCATCGACCTCGCTCAATCCGATTGTCTTACACACTAGGGATCTGGATAAACTCAGTTCTAAGGCAACCTGAGGATTTGGGAGCGCTGATTATATGTCGGCTGATGATTTGTATTCGGCTGTTGCAACGCGGGTCAACTGTGGCAATACTCAAACACTGAATATCAGTGGGCGAACAACTGCCGGTTGCAAGTGAGATATGAACTCATGAGGCTTGTGTTCATTGGTTGGTATGGAAGACGCAACTGCGGCGACGAAGCGTTTCAGGCGGTGCACCAGCATCTCTTCCCGAACATCGAGAAGGTCTGGCTTGAAAAGTGCCATGGGTTTGAATTTCACGATAACGACGTAGTGATACTAGGAGGGGGTGATGTCCTCATGCCCTACTATGTCGATACGATTCCGGCCGACCGGAAGTTCTTTGTATATGGATGCGGATTAGCTGATAGCCGTTCGATTGATTACGTTGCGAGCCTCAGCCCTCGCATTCACGGGATCTGGCTCCGAAACGAAGCGGACGTTGCCGCACTACGGAAACGGGGCGTCGCTGCGTCTTTCACGCCTGACATTTTTTTTCAGCTAGCCCCGTCCTTGCGAGAGACCGGGGACCCTTTCCCAACTGAAAAACGCTTGGTGTTTGCTCCGTCAAACAATCACTTCCGTCACTTCCAGCGCACCGGCAACATCAAAGATTTCTCGTACATGAATTACTTCATGTACGAGATGTCAGGCATCCTCGATTACCTCGCAGAATTCTACCATATCGACTTCGTTTCAATGTCGATGGACAACAACGATGACGACCCTGCTTTTGCCAACACCGTCTACGGCCTTATGACAAGACGGCATCGGGTAACGCTCCACGAATATTCAGGAAATCCGATCAAAATTTTTAGAACAATACAGAATGCGAAGCTTTGCATATCGATGAAGTACCACGGACTCGTATTCGCGCTGACAGCCGGCACTCCATTCATCAATGTCGGGCTGGCACGCAAGACACAACTGTTCTGTTCTGAAAATGGATTTGATGACGTCTCCGTACCGGTTCGATCGTTGGAATATTCGAGGTTCCTCGACGTTGTTAAGACAGCAGAACAACCATCGTTTTTGGAGCGTATGCATCAAACTCAACGCAAATTCTGGGAACTCGCAACTCAAGAGGGGAGGAGGTTCAAAAATGAGTTGTTGCAGCAGGCCCAGACTCCTCAGCCCACGATCAAAGTCGAATAATTGCTCGGTATGTTAGAGAAATGACACGAATTATCCTAGCCTCTCCGATTCCACCCATGAAGACGGGGACGGCTCGATATTTGGGCCTGTTCATCGGAGAAGGTGGCGCTACGCTGAAGTCTCGTGAAGCTTTCATAGTAACGCCCTCGGGGTTTGCCGAAGTCGACAAAACATACATGGGATTGCCGGTAATTACTGACAAACAGTATTCGCCGCAGGCGGATGATGTCGTGGTCGCGTTCTTTGCAAACAATCGATTTCACCAATTCGCATATCCATTGATCAACAAAAGAAAAAAGTGGAAAAAACTTATAAGCGTCCTTCATGACCCTCAATGCTTCATGAACGTTGAGAGCATGCATTGGAGCCCGTCGACCGGCTGCGATACTGAAGCTTTATACGAACACATTCGGCACGAGATGCCCACGCTTCATCGCTGGACCCTCGAAAAATGGTCTCAATACAAACTACCGTCAATCATGAAATACAACTTGATCGCCCAGTCTAAGGTTTTGCCGATATCGGACTCGATAGTCGTACACAGCTACTATGCGGGCCTCAAATTAAGCTTGGAGAGTGCTCACGGCGTTTCGCTTCCAGAGATAGTCGTCATGCAGCACCCCCGCGATACTGAGGTCATTTCAACAAATGTCAAAGCAGAGAAGTTTTCAGTTGGCTGCTTTGGCTGGATCTCGCAGGCAAAACGTCCGCTCTCGGTAATAGAGGGATTTGGGCGTTTCTTTTCCGGCTTGCCGGAGGATGCCCGCAAATCAGTCCAGTTGAAGTTTGTCGGGGAACTTTCAGAGAAGTCTCTTGATCCGCTCTTTTGGTCAAAGGCCTATGGGTTCCCTTCCAACTGCGTGCATCTCGGTCATGTTTCGGATCAAGTTTTTTCGCAAGAAATGGCTTCGACAAATCTGGTTTTCAATCTGCGCTTTCCTTCGTGTGGGGAAAGTAGCGGCGCCCTTAACTTAGCATCTGATTTGGGTGTGAAGATCGCTCTGTCGTCTTATCAAGCCTTTCGTGAGGAGACTGCAGATTATCTCATCAAGTTGGACCCGAAGCAGGAAGTGAACGACATCGTCGCGGCAATAACCAAAGAATACAAAAATTGGTTGAACAAAAATGACGGTCTGCCTAATCGGCGAAAAGCTCAATATCCTACGCCGAGGAAGTTCGACGTTCCCGATGCAATTTCATATCTTCTGGAAGATGTTTGATTATGGCTCGCGTGCGCAGGCAATATCTAAAGTTCTGGATTCCAATATTCGGAACTCGCCAGCTCCTAAAAAGGATTGAACGACTTGAGCGTGAGCTTAATGAGCTGAGGGCGAGTGAAGATAAGCAGGCACTGCTAATTTATTATGAGGCGCGCATCGAGGCCATATACGACTCAATTTGTCAGCGCATTAATCTGGAGACACCGGTCATCAAGTCCGACAGGATAAACATAAAGCACCACCGATGATCGTATCTGAGAGGGAGGTGCTTTTTCGGGAGTGTTTGAACGTCATGGATGCCGCCACACAACCGCTCGGGACCGAAGCGCGGATCGATGCAGTCAACGGCAAGATCGGCGAGGTATTGTCTTGAGGGCGGTCAACCATCCCTATTTGGCGACAGTTACAAAGGCACTTGAGGCGACAGGGGAGAGCTTAAACCCCTGGTTGACCGGGCATAGGCTGAGATACGCGGAAACACTCGCCCAACTGCACAAATATACCGGGCCGCGCAACGCGGTTCTTGAATTGGGATTTACGCGCATATTTCAGTTTCTTCTAGCGACCGGCCTCGAGTTCAAATCGTGTTTCGGTTCCGAGTTCAAGGCTAAAGACACGGACGCCAAGAGCCGAGAGTTGACGGTAACCGTTGGCGAGCGCCGCTCGGTCAGCAAGATCATTCCAGTCAATCTCGAAGACGAGCCGATACCGCTCCCGGACGAAAGCCTGGACCTTGTGGTTTGTTGCGAGGTCATCGAGCACATGGACGTGGACCCGATGTATTTGATGGCCGAGATCAACCGAGTTTTGCGCCCCGGCGGTCAACTCCTAATGACGACCCCGAATAGCGCGTCGGCTCGCATCGTTTGGAAAATTCTCCACGGGCATCGACCGCATTTTTACATGTTGTACTCAAAGAACCGCGACCCTTACCGGCATAACTTTGAATACGATGTGCACGCCTTGAAAATCTTAACCACCGCGTCGGGCCTAGAATGCCTGTCGATGGAAACGATAGACACTTTTGAAGATCCTGTTCCCGATGCGCTTCAGCTACTCAAGCGGTCTGGATTTCCGACGACCCATCGCGGCGATAATATATTTTATTGGGGCAAGAAGATCAGCGGAGTTATCGACCGTTGGCCGAGCGGAATCTATGGCTGAGCTGGCCAGAAACCAACGGGCCACGGCAGGATTGTTCGACTGATGGAGCCGCCTTGCCTTCAAATTTGGATCAGTGTTCGCCGAAGTCAGCAGAAGACATGTCATCATTTCTCACAGGCTGAGAAACTTAACACCCGCAGCGTCCGCCTCGAATTCGGGTCGTTACATCGGTGCCAGCCGGCAAGCAAGCTATTCCGCCCTGATCCGACAGCTTCCGCGCAAGCAGCGTTGCTGCCGTGTTTGCCGATGCCTGAAACATATGCTCGGATTTTGGTTAGGTCTTCATATTGTCTCCAATTGCCCTAAACTGATGGGCAGGGGACGGTGGGGGATATATGCAGCGCTCAGAATCTTTGCAGGCTCTCAGAGGGCTTGCCGCATTGCTCGTTACTGTCGGCCATGCGTTCTACTTTCCCTTCCACCTCGCCCGTATTGATCTCTATGACGGCAGAACGCTAGACCAAATAACGGGCGGGTTCGTTGAGCCGTTTGCTCTTTTCCAATATGTGCCAGGCGGGATGTTCCCCGTTGCCGTCTTCTTTCTTCTGAGCGGCTACGTAATTGAAATATCTCTTCGCCGCCTTTCCCCTACGGCGTTCTTGATCTCTCGGGCTTTCCGACTCTATCCGACATTCTTTGTAGTCTTTACGCTATATGTCGTCGTTTATGCCGCGCTCGGGCGTGAACTGCCTTCCTTGAGCGAGGGAATATCCGAGTTATTCCTCGTCAAGTCGTACACGGTCGTTGTCGTTGCGTGGACGCTTCTTTTCGAGGTTCGCTATTACTTAGCCATGGGCCTATTGGCGCTCATTGGCATCAGCGGCCCATGGCGCCCCCTGGCCCTCATCGCCGCATACTTGGCGTTGGATCGGGTACCGGCTTCTGGCTCGGCTATATGTCCATAGGAGCTCTGATCTATCACGCCCGGTCGGGTGATGAGAGAAGCGGACTTGCCTCAGTTGCCCTTATTGTTGGAGTGATTGCTTGGTATGTTGGTGCCAACTCGCTTCACGGTTGGATCACGAAAGACAGCACCAGCGAACTTGGAGCTGGGCTCGCGACCTTTGTAATCTTTCTGACGATGGTGCCGGACAAAATAATCCCGAGGGTTTTTACCTTCCTCGGAGATATCTCCTATCCTCTTTATTGCGTGCATTTGATCATCATCCCCGTCTGCTTCTATTTCTTGACCGGGCACGTTCCCCAGCTTCTGGTCACCCTGCTTCCGGTAGCGATCTCACTCGGGGTCGCGACCCTCATTCATTACACGATAGAAGCGCCAACGAATGCGATGGGCAAACGCTTGGCTTATCGCTGGATGGCTCGGAGGGCCGTACGGCACATCAACGCCTCAGAGCAGGCGGCTCCCTTGCCTTCTAATGAGGCGCGCGCACGCTATGGGTGAGCAAGCACGTACTCGAGTGGGAAGCACTACCCCGTATTATGTATTGAAGAACCTTGAATGCCGACGGCGTTCGAGCCTGCCGGGCAAGCAAGTACATGCCACCATCCGTTGCCACGCGCCGCTCCGGTGTTTGCCGATGCTGTGCCATTCCCCCTGTGCCTAAGGGTTGCTGGTCTAGCAATTTTGAACTGTCGTGGTACTCAGCGTACTGGTTGTCAGGTGTGCAAATCCGCAAACGGGGGGACTTATGGCATCGTATAGTTTCGATTACCTGCTTGACAAACTCAGTGCGGCTCCGTTCTCCGAAAATCCCTTTCGACACATTGAAATCAAAGACTTCTTTTCTCCCGAACATTTCGCAGCAATTGTTTCAGACCAGCGCATTGTTCTGCCGGTTGTGGCCGGTGATCGCGAATTGCTGGCGGCCATGGACGTGGCCGGTTACCGCGTAATTTACTTCCCTGGCACAACAAAAGATCTCGCACGATATTTGGACTGGCACGCCAATCGTTCCGGCGCGGTCGAGAATGCCGACACCTGCGAGAGTTTCGGCGTCGTCATGCGACTCGAGAAATTCGGTGAGAATGGTGTCCTTTCGGAACTGAATTCATTCTTCCACTCAAGCAACTTCCTTGAATGCGTCGCCGGGAAGTTCGGCATTTCGACGGACGATGTTACGCTCGATGCCGGAATACAGAAGTATCTGGACGGATATGAAATCAGTCCGCACCCGGATATCCGGCGCAAGGCACTCACATGGATGTCCAACATCAACCCGGCGCCAAATTCCGAAGCATTGAACATCCACACCCATTACATGTCGTTCCGTGACGAATTCGATTTTGTCCGCAAACTCTGGGCGGAACGCACCGATATCGATAGGGCTTGGGTGCCCTGGGATTGGTGCGAGACTGTCAAACAGCAGCCTGCGAACAACTCCATCGTTCTATTCTCGCCGAGCGACGACACCCTGCACGCCGTCAAGGCCAACTACGATCACCTGCAAACGCAGCGAACGCAGCTCTACGGAAACCTTTGGTACAAAGATGTCGCTCAGATCTCAAAATGGGAGTGGCGGCAACTTCTGGATCAAAAGCCCGTCGTAAGTGAGCCAGCATAGTCCTGGGTGCAGTAGACCGAGATGCGATGGCACTGCGATAAATTATGCTCCACAAGGTTTGTATCTCTCCGCAGCAGGAACTACGTGCCGGGTGCTGATGGCTAATATCGAAGCAGCAAAACAGCACTAGCAGAGGGAAAACAGCGCCCGTATTTTCAGCGCCTCAAGGCCGTAGATAGGCGGCAACCCACACAAATGAACGTTGTACGCGACCTTAGCTGAGCCCACGTCGTGTCACCTGCGATAATCCAAAGCCACGACTTTGGGTCATACATTTCCATCGGACGTGCCCGTTCTTTGTCTCGTCATGCTGGAGCGTAAACTTCTTTCGGAAATCTCTCGATGACGTCCGATACTTTCCTGCCGAGATAGAATAGGCAATCACCCCTGAACGCCTTCGTGAACCCAGACTGCTCGCAAATTTTCAGACCTTCAGCATGAGGTCCACCGAAGACGTCAACGGTTTTGATGTTCACCGTCTCGAAACCAGACGCCCTTCCGAGCGCCTCCAAGCTATGGCGGTCGTGCTCGTAATTGTGGCGGTAAGGACTCCGGTTCCTCTGGTACTGCATATAAAAATGCGGCCGATACCCGTTCACCACTTTTGCCAGCATCGCATACGACGTGCTGTTCGGCGTGGTGATGAAGAGAAGGCCACCAGGCGCCAGAAGGCGGCTGAATTCGACCATCGGAAACATGGGATCAACGTCCATGTGTTCGATGACTTCCGCGCAAAGAATGAAATCGAACTTGCCGTCAGGCAATGGAAACTTGTCCACCTCCAGATTGAGCTTCACGATATTGGCTGAGACACCGCCGATGTCTTCGTAACGCGTCTGGACGTTGCCGCCGATCATATCGCGGTCCGTCCCCCAGACTTCCGAGAAGCCAAATCGACGAGCGAGTGCGTATTGAAAAACGTCTGTGTAGCCGATCTCGAGAGCCGCCCCTCTGTGCGATAGCGGTAATACCTCTATTGCCTGGAGGGTTTTTGCGTACCTAACTGAATGGACGGTTGCATATGTGACGGGTTCCTCGTCCAGATTGGATACAACTTGATTAAGCGATTCACCGGCCATTTGCGCTGCCCCCAAATATTATCATACTCACCATATTATATGTATTGCCCTCCTGTCGCGCTCGATCCTGCAGAATTGCCCGGTAAATAGTTTGCACCACCGCCGCCTGTATCAATCACTGCGTTTGACGACACCGAGTAGCGCGCCCCAGTCGCAGATCCTGTGAACGTCATTCCTGCTGCGACGGCGACGCCTGTCCTCAAAGCCGAAATGAAAGCACTGCTAAACGCGGGTGCTTCGGTGATTGTCAGTGCTCTTCCAGAGGCTGTGTACTTGCCCCCCGTATCCAGAGTTACATGAGCCTGGGCTCCACCACTGATTGTGTAATTCGCGCCGACATTAAAGACGGCGTTATTCTGAAGGAGGATATGAGAGGCAGCCGCCGATCCGAATTCGATAGGAGCGGTAACGCGAACGACGCAGTTGATGGACGCCTCAACGCATGCCGAGCCAGAAGATGTCATCTTTAGCCCAGCTAGCGATATATCAGCGCCAGCTCTGACCGAGAAGCAGGGTCCGGACGCACTGATCAGCACATTGCTTGGCGTCGTTACATTGCCCAGGAAAACGACGTTACCGTTGCCAATACCCACGCCAGGCGTACCAGTTGAAAGCCCCGCAGTGTAAGTGCCGTCAGCGATTTGTATCGTGACGACGAACCCGTTGAGGTCAAGCGCGCGAAGGTTGTTCCACGCTTTCTGCAGCGTGAGAAACGCGCCGCCGGATGAATTCGCAAGGCCCGAGTTGGTATCGGTGCCATCGGGCCGGACATAGTACGTGCGGTTGGCGGTCAGCACTTCGCGCGGGCCGCCGCTCTGCGGAAACGAAACTTTCCCGGTGCTGCGATCAATTTTGATCGCTTCTTTCCATGACGAGCCGTCAGGGCTCACCTTGAAATGGAAATCATCGTCTCCCGTCAGGCCAATTTCGGCGCGGCCGGAATAGTTCGTTTGATAGAGCTGGCTCGCGGTGTCGCCTGCGGCGGCCTTGTTGATCTTCTGCTGATGGCCGTTGCCGGCGTTGTCGAAGAGCGTCGCGGCGCTCTTGACCGCAAACTTGTTCGTCGCGTCCGCGGTCGTGTTCACGCCGGCGAGCGGAACGTTCGAAAGGTCGGCCCACGATCCGTCTTCGCGCAAATATCTGGCCGTTCCGGCCGTCGAGCCCGGCGCCGGCACGAGACCCTTCTTGTGGCTTGCGCCCGAACCCGTGAAGGCATCGAGCAGCGCCGTCGCCTGCGCTCCGGTCAGGTCTTCGGGCGCGCCGCTTCCGGAGGAGGTGCGTCCCTTGATCGTGCCGTTCGCCATGTTGGCGAGACTGGCGTTCCCGACGGGTGCTGAGAGGCCTCCGCCGCCCCCTAAACCCGCGTACAGCGACCACGCTCCCGCGGCATGGATGACGAGCGCGCTTTCGGCAGCGACCCAGGCGGCCCAGCCTTCCTTCGGTGCGTAGAACGCCCATGCGCCGTCCTGGAGGGCTGCGATCTTTCCGGCGTTTCCGGACCATGCGCCGGTCGGGGAAGCGGCGACGATATATCTCGCGCCTTCCGCCGGGGACGGAGGCGGCGCCGACAGCGCCCGGCTTTCGACGGAAAGCTGCACAAGGCAATCGAGGGCGCGGATCGCCTCGTTATGCGTGACATGCTTCTGCGCCTGAGCGGCCAAGATGTAGGGCAGTGCAAGGTTCGGCGTATCGTTCATGAACATGCTAATTCCACAACAAGGCTCCCACGCGTGAAGATACGGGCGGCGGAAAGGGCGGGGATAAGTTTTTGGGAAGTTTTTTGAGCGCGCCGGCGACGCAACTGCGCAAAGCTGCGCGCCGCTCTACTTTTCATATGTTGGCTGCTCTGGCCGAATTCGAACGCTCGCTGATTAGCGAACGCACCAAAGCCGGCTTGGCTGCTGAGCGAGCGTACGCCTCGACGCCCGAGCGAAGGTCCTCTTCGCTTTCAGGTGCGTGGCTTAACCGTGCCTGCAGATATCGCGCCACCTGCGATCCATACAGCTCTCAAGCTGAAATCGGACGACGCGCCGCGTCGATTTCCGCGTCAGTCATTTAGGTGGGCATCATGCTCCTGGCGGCGGGTGATTGGGCGCGCAGTGATCCCGATCGCCAACGGAGCGCGCACATCAAGTTCAAAATCGATCACGTCACTTTCGTCGTCATGCGAAATTAGAAGCCAAAATGACTGAGTGGGGGATGGTCGTCTGGCCGGCCGGCCGAGCGCCCAGCGGAACTTGCGAGCCGCTTCCGGAATTGGTTGCTCGTTTATGCTGCAGTGGCGCGCGCGCATGAGCCCATCGCCGGCGAACTCCCAGTTCTCGTTGCCGTAGGCTCGGAACCACTGGCCGCTATCGTCGTGATATTCGTAGGCGTAGCGTACCGCGATGCGGTTGCCCGCAAATGTCCACAACTCCTTGATGAGCCTGTAGTCCAGTTCGCGGTTCCATTTGCGCGTGAGGAATGCCTCCACCTCAGCTCGACCGTTCAAAAACTCCGCGCGATTTCTCCAGCGCGTATCGACACTGTACGCCGTCGCGACCTTCGCAGGGTCGCGCGTGTTCCAGCCATCCTCGGCTAGGCGGACCTTCTCGATTGCAGTCTGTTCGTTAAATGGCGGGAGGGGCGGGCGTGACATGAGCTTCCTTTCGGAGAAGGGTTGTGAAGCCGGGTGACGTGCCGGCGCCGGGCGGTCCTACAAAGGCCGGAAGAGTGGGGATGCGCCGGCCCTGAGTTCCGACTGGGCCAGGGGCGGAAATCCAGTCTTGGGATGGTTTGATAGGAAAAGAATGATCGCTGGTATCGGCGCCGGTATTCATGGCGCGGATACCAAGCGATGCGTTCAATGTTATTGCGGAGCCAGATGCTGGCGTAGACCCTCGCTGGCTTGGGCGATGGCGGCTTCGGTGGATGGAATGTGACGGATAGCGTTCAGCAGAACGAAATGGATCGTGCTATTGTAACGCGTGGCGACGACGGGCACCCCAGCCTCTAACAGTTTGTGAGCGTAAGCCTCACCTTCATCACGGAGCGGATCGTTCTCCGCCGTGATGACGAGAGCAGCAGGCAGCCCCTTCAATTGTTCTTTGGTTGCGCGGAGCGGTGACACATAGGGATTATCTCGCAACTTGCCTGCGGGTGCGTAAAGGTCCCAGCCGTACTTCATGAAGGCGCGAGACAGGAAGCGATCGTTTCCGAACGCGTGATACGACTCGCTATCAACGCTCGCATCGGTCGCCGGAATGAACAATATCTGATAATTGATTGCGGGCCCGTTGCGGTCTTTGGCCATGAGGGTCAGCGCAGCTGCCATGTTGCCACCCACCGAGTTTCCAGCAACCGCGATGCGAGTACCGTCCGCGCCAAATTCCCCGGCGTTTTCGGAAACCCACTTGAGCGCGGCGTAGCTCTCATCGAGCTGGGTCGGATATTTCGCAGCGGGCAGGGGCGTATACTCCACGAATACACCGATCTGCCCGGAGCCGACGACGAGGTCGCGCAACAGGCGCTGATGGTTCTGGAAGTTGCCGACGAGCCAAACACCCCCATGAATGAACAGCAGCACGCCGGGCTTCCCGCTCACATTCTCCGGCTTCATGATAAAGAGTTTCACGGTCTTGCCGTCCTGAGTGATGGTCTGCTCAGTGGTCGTTACTCCCGACATGTCCACCTTGGTCTTCGATTGAAGCTCCGTGATGATGTCCTGGGGCTTCGGCTGCGGCAGCTCCCAGAAAAAACTGCTGTCCTTGTTGATCTCAACCAGGAACGAGCGGACCGCCGGCTCGATGCGCGGGTCGGTCGCGACGTTGGGTGCTGCTGTGACAGTCTGTGTCATGAGGGTTGCTCCGATGATCAGGGCGATGAGTTTAGGAATACGGGTCATGAATCGCTCCGGGGGTTGCGGCGCCTAAGACGAGGCTGTCCGGGAGATTGGCGGGGGACATGAGGCCGCATGAGGCTGCCTCAACCGGGGAGGCCGGCCGGCTGCATTATGAGAGTGTATCTCGATGAGTGTCTTTCCCGGCCCTGCTGTAATCTATACCGAGCTTGCTGCCTCGGGCTTTACGAGCGGACGAGGCGACGGTATTCGCCCGGGCTCATTCCGGTGGCTCGCAGGAATGCACGGCTGAAGCTCGCTTGAGACGAGAAGCGAGTTCTGTGCGCGATCTCACTCAACGGGAGCTTGCCCGCAGCGAGCATGGCCATCGCATGTTCAAGCCGGCGGCGGCTGACGTACCTGTGTGGGGGCGCGCCGGCTGCCGAGGCGAACATGCGCGTGAAGTGAAAGACGCTGAGGTTGGCAAGGTCAGCTAAATTCGAAACGGTGATATCGTCTTCCAGATGCTGGTCGATATGATCGAGAACGCGGCGCAGCCTGGCGTTGTCGAGTCGATGCACTTGCCCCGTTATATGTTCATGGAGCCGGCGGTCGGCATAGCTGTGGGACAGCCGCGCGGCAAGCATGGCGGAGGCGGTCTCGACCAGCATAGTGCTCGTGGCGCTCTCCTCATTCAACTCGGAAAGCACTGACAATCCGATCTCCCTTATGAGTTCGTCGCGCAAGCCCCCCAAATATTGGATTGAATGAACTGCCGAACGCGCGAGGTTGAATTGGTCGGCCAGCAGATTGAACTGGCGGGGCGCCAGATACAAATGCAAGGCTTTCGGTAGAGGTGCGGTGATTTCGATTTCCTCATCGCCGATACCGATCGGCGCCAGCCAGATCGTCCCCGTGGAGGCAAGGGCCTGTTCATGCCGCTGCGCTGCGGTCCGGCGAACACACGCGTCGTCCGCCCCGTCTATTGCGATAATGATTTCGACATTGGTCTGGACAACGGACTCAATTCGGCCGGCCGGATGCGAGCGCAGTTCGGCCGATATGTTTGACCAGCTGCGACCGGCGGACGACGCAAGCAATTTCGACTTGGGATATTTTCGTCGACCGTCGTCCAGCAGGATGTCCATGATGCCTCGCCTAATTCCCCAGGGATCATTTTGGGGATCGCGATGAGCGACCACGGGCCCACAATTGCCGGCGTAGCCGGTGCGCCAACGTCTTTCGCTTTGGTCGCCAGCATGAGGGCAGCCTAGTTCGGGGTTGAATATCGCGCCTCGACCTCTTTCATTTTGAGAGCGACCTCCGTCGGCGTCAGAATGCCTTTGCGGAAAAGGATGTTGGCGAACGCAACGATCCATCGCTCGTAGTAGCTGAGGTTTCCAACCATATCGGTTCCAAGTGCCTCAACCCCGCAGCGCTTCTCTTCGGTATTGATGATCTTGTGAAAGTCGAGAACGTCGGCCAGCGCGTGACAGCGCTTTTCCCAAGGTTCGAGTTCGTGGTCTGTGCGCTTGATTGGGTCGGCGGGTAAGCCCCCGATGTCGTTCGGTAGGCGCTTCACCAGTTCGGAACTATCGGTCATCCTTCCGCACTCCGAATTTCCAGCTTGGGTTCGACGACGCCGATCATCGTATCGCGTGTGACGAGGCCGGCCAGTTCGTCTTCGGTGAAATTCTCCGTGCCTTCCGGGCGTTTCGGCAGCACGAGGTAGCGAACAACCGCTGTGGAGTCGCTCACCCGAACTTCGACATCGTCGGGAATGATGGTCCCGAATTCGGCGAGTACTTTTCTCGGCTCCGACACGGCGCGGGCTCGATAGGGCTTCAGTTTGTACCAATCGGGCGGCAGACCAAGAACCGGGCGCGGATAGCAGGAGCAAAGGGTGCAGACGATGAGGTTGTGAACCTTGTCCGTGTTCTCCAGAACGATCAGCTCCGTGTCGTCGTAGAAGCTGATGCCGAAGTCCTGCTCGCAGGCCGTGCGACCATTGGCGAGAAGCCGTTTTCTGAAGCCGGGATCGACCCAAGCGCGGGCGACGACCTTGGCGCCAAGCGCTGGCGTTCGGGAATCGAGGACTTCGATCTGCCGCCTGATCTCGTCGGCACCGAAATACTTTCGTTCGATAAGCAGTTCTCGAATGGCTGTCTCGAGCATGTCGTAATAGCTGGGCTGCTGGGGCTCGCTAACCTCGGCATGTTGATGATCGTGTGCATGATGTTCGGTCTCATGATCCGCATGCGTCATGGGCACACCCTTTCGAGCCAGGTTTCGAAAACTTCGATCCGCAACCCATCCTTGGGCGAGCCGTCATAACCGGGCCAGAGTTCCGTCATCTGGAATGCCACGCGATAGTAGTGCCGGCGGGATCCGGCGTTGCGGCCGAAGCCTTCCTCCTCATTGTCGACGAAGGCCGGCTCGATCACGGCCTCGATGCGTCCGTGCTTTCGGCGCAGATAGCGGGGTACCCGATAATGTCCGATGGGCGACCTGTCGGCGACGCGGACCTCGTCCCCGATCTTGAAATTCGGCTTCTCGCCGAATGCGGTGACGATGTGTGTGAGGTCGGAAGAGGATCGCGGGGTCATGCCGTCACCTTCTTCGAAAGTACTCGGTCAATCGTTCGGGTTCATTCCCATTCCAGACGCTTCTCATTTTGCGCCGACCTTGCGATCGAGAAAATCTCGGATCAGGGGGACCATCGTATCAGCCTTGTCCTCGAGCGCGAAGTGGCCGGTATCGAGAAGATGGAATTCGACATCGGGCAAATCGCGCTTGTAGGGATAGGCGCCGTCAGCTGGGAAAATGGTGTCATTCTTACCCCAAACGATCAGCGCGGGCGGCTGGCGCTCGCGAAAAAATTGCTGGAATTTCGGATAGAGCGGCACGTTCGTTCCGTAATCGAGGAAGAGATCCAGCTGAATATCTTTGTTGCCCGAGCGATCGAGCAACGCCTGATCGTGGCCCCAGTTGTCCGGATCTATTCGCGTCACGTCGCTGACGCCATCTGTGTATTGAAACTTTGTCGTCTCAGGCTTTACGAGGAAGCTCAGCGCCTCACGATGCGCCTCGGAGCCGTCTGCCCAATAGGCCTTTATCGGGTCCCAGAATTTCTTGAGACCCTCCTCGTAGGCATTGCCATTCTGGATGATGAGTGCCGTGACGCGCTCCGGGTGCTTGAGTGCCAGCCGATAGCCAACCGGTGCGCCGTAATCCATCAGGTAGAGCGCGTATTGCTTAGCACCGAGTTTGTCGGCTAGGCCATCAATCAAATCAGCATAGTGAGCAAACGTGTATGCAAACTGCTTATGATCGGGCGCCGCGCTCTGGCCGAAGCCCGGATAGTCCGGCGCGATCACATGATAGCGGTCCGCGAGTGCCGGGATCAGATTGCGGAACATGTGGGAAGACGTTGGAAATCCGTGCAGGAGAAGCACGACAGGCGCATCGGCAGGACCGGCTTCGCGATAGAAGATGTTGACGCCGCCGATCTCTGCCGTTCGGTAGTGCGTAACGGGCGATGCCGCTTCGGCAAATCCGGCGGTCAGTAGAAAGGCGGCCAGCGTCAGCCAATCTCGGTAGCGGCAAGCATGGGAATACATCACCTATCTCCTCGTCGATGAATGAGAGAGCCCGGTTAGGTGCCCTCGTAGACCAAGCGGGTGAAGAATCCCGGATCGATGACGAACTGGCCGTACTTGCTGTCGAATGCAGCCGTTGGCTTGGCTGCGACCGTCTCCTCTTTTGAACGGCCCTGCTTCTTCAGTGTCGAGACGTTCTCGCGAACCGCAACGAGCATGTCGCGGAAGTCTTTCATTTCAGCTTTATTGCTGACCGGCCGGCCATGACCGGGGATAATGATCGTGCTATCCGTTGCGAGAGCGAGGTTGGCATCGGCAGCCGCGATCATGCCGGCGATGCTGCCGCCGGTCGAATAGTCGATGAACGGATAAACACCATTCCAGAAGGTGTCGCCGACGTGCAGCACGTCCGCTTCGGCGAAGTGCACCGAGATGTCACTGTCGGTATGTGCCGGACCATAATACTTGAGCGCAATGGTCGATCCATTGAGTTTCAGCGTGAGATCAGTCGCGAAAACGTCCTCGGGAATTCCACCCGGGCCGAGGGCGAGAAAATTATAGTCCCAGTCATCGACGCGCTGTACCTGCGATAGGTACTTGCGCGTGTTCTCCTGCGCGATGATCTTGGCACCTGCTGCGTGCAGCCATTCGTTGCCATCGGCATGATCGAAGTGCCAGTGCGTGTTTACGATATGTGTAACCGGGTCGGCGCTGAGGTTCGCAAGCGTCTTGCTTATCTGCGGCTGGGATACCCGAATGCCGGCGTCGATCAGCACTTTGCCGTCAGTTCCGGTCAGAACTGCTATGTTGCCGCCGGAGCCTTCGAGGACAGAGATATTGCCCCGAAGCTTATGGACATTGATCGGGGAGGTGGCGGCGCTATCCTTAATAAGGCTGACGAGCCCTCGCGCCTCGGCATAGGCGGCACGCGGAGTGAGCCAGCCCGCCAGGCCAGCTTGTGCGGCCCCGATGCAGCACATGCAGAAGCCGCGCCTGGAAAGTTCAAAGGGCTCCATTTTGCGCCATTACGAAATCACTAAAGAGTTCAAACGGATGATTACACAATTCCCTGCGCGTCCTTGGCGCGAGCAGCATTCAAATAGGGCCGGCCAGAATTCCAATACGCGTATGAATTGGCACGACGGGTCTCATGAGGGTCGACAATAACAATGATGAAGTTTGACAATGCTTTCTGCAATCCGCGAAATTCGGAATACCGTTCTCAATAATTGGAAGGCGAACGCCGATGGATCGGCTCGACGCGATGTCCGTCTTCATAGCTATTGTGGATGCAGGGAGCTTCTCGGAGGCGTCGCGACGTCTCGGAATGCCTCTGGCGACTGTGAGCCGCAAGGTCGCCGAGCTTGAGGCCCATCTGAAGACCCAGCTCCTCAAGCGGCCTGCGCGCAAATTGATGCTGACCGATGCCGGCCGCTCCTACATGGCCGCCTGTAAGCGCATCGTCGAGCAGGTCGATGAAGCCGAGAGGGATGCGTCAGGCGAGTATCGCATTCCAATGGGTGAGCTGGTTGTGACCGCGCCTAGCCCTCTCGGGCATATGCATCTGCTGCCGATAGCGCTCGAATTCATGGCGGCGTTTCCGGCGATTCATCTACGGCTTTTGTTGAGCGACCGCATCGTCAACTTGATTGACGAAAACATCGACGTGGCGATCCGCATCGGCGAACTCCGCGATAGCAGCATGATCGCGACGCGGGTCGGGTCCATACGCAACGTCGTTTGCGCAAGTCCCAGGTATCTCGCCGCGCACGGACGGCCGCAAAAGCCGGAGGACCTTTCCGAGCACGAATGCATCAACATCGATAGTCTGCCATCGAATCCGAGGTGGGAATTCACGAAGGGAGGCGAACACATTGCTGTCCCGGTAAAATCCAAGATGGACGTCAACTCGTCTGAGGCGGCGATCTTTGCTGCAATCGCCGGAGTGGGCATCACGCGCGTGATGTCCTACAAGATGGAGGAAGCAAGGCGGGCTGGACAACTCGAGATACTTTTGGAGGAGTTCGAGCCGACGCCTTGGCCGGTGAATATTCTCTATACATCGCGCCGCCTCGTGCCACTCAAGCTGCGGGCCTTCATCGACTGGGCTGTGCCACGCCTCCGCGCCCGGCTTGGTCAGCCGAACGGCGAGTGATTTCTGTTTCGTGTCAGAAGTGGACGTGGTGTGCCGGGTGATCGAAGCTCTGCTGATCCCCCCTTAAGCGACCACGGTTCGATATTTTGTAAAGCGGACGAAGCCTCTTCACGGCATGAGATCGTAAAACAGCATTGATTTTGTTGGAAATCGCGTTGTCTCGTAATCAGCGGGTCCAGGGTTCCAACGCCACGGGGGCAGCAACGCGCATCCCGACGCGGCATCGTCGGTCGTCCAGACGGCGAATGCGCGAACCACTGGTTTGTGCGGCCCTGCCGTCGAGCTTGATGAATACATATCGTTTGATCGAACAAGCGCCGTTAAGCGCTTGATAGCATTGGGTCAGCGGAATGCCCGAGAGGTGGCATTTGACGTTTAGTGCTGCGTAGCCCAATCACCAGACTCGCGAGGAAAGCTTTGGCAAGGGAGCACGCTGTCATCGAGGTTCGACTGCGCGAGCTTGCTCAGATCTTCAATTCATTCGATCCTTCGCCATTTCACGAACGCGATCTCGATAGCGATGCCGAAGAATACATCGTTGGCTGGGCGCGTGAGCTTCCTGCCGATGTGCCGCTTCGCATCATCGTGCATCTTCCGAAAGACGAAGCTCGAAAAGCAGAAGAACGCGGTCTGAGCACCGCGCTGGTGCATTATTTCGCGTACCGAGCCGCGATGCAGCAGCGGGAACTCAACGAGCTCTTTCACAACGGCCGGCGCTATCTCGTGATCGGCATCCTGGTATTGGCGGCGTGCCTCATTGGCAGTCAAATGGCACGCAAGTATCTGGGCTCCGGGCCGATGGCGAGCCTAATTACCGAAAGTCTGATTCTGGTGGGCTGGGTCGCGAATTGGAAGCCGATCGAGACGTTTCTCTATAGCTGGTGGCCGCTGAAGCGGTGGCGCGATCTTTACCGGCGCTTGGCGGACGCGGTCATAGAAATCAAATCAGATTAGATTAGCGACCGTGATGCTTGATGCAGCGGACTTCGTCCGACGCTCCGCCACCGGTCCTGAAAACCGGTGGCGGAGTAAAGCCGCTAGGGGACGGGGGGTGTACCCTAGCGGGGGTCACGCAAAGCGTTGGATCGTTGCGCCAGCGGATGGCGGCGCCAGCGCTGAATGCCATGAGCCCTTGCTAGCTTAAGGTAACCTTAAGTCCGTGGATCGCAGTGCAGAGGCGTCTCGCTTCGTTCCGCGGAGCCGTGCCGGCATGCAGCCTCTCGCCGCCACCCTCGAACAGCGCGGCGTTGCATGCATTCATCCTGCTCGATGTGTGCCGTGGCGTGCTACGTCTTTATTGCGCTGGGCCCAAAGGCATACGCCGTTCCGGCCCGTTGTGACTCTGGATCACGGGTATCGACGCGAGGTTTGAAAATTGCGATGCGAAGCTCCGCTCGCAGGCCGCCTTCCGCGCGGTTTGCAAGCGTGAGACTTCCCTTGGCACGGTTGAGCGCAAGATCCACGATCGTGAGACCCAGTCCGCTTCCAATCGCGCTCCGATTGCGTCCTCGAAAGAAGCTATCCCGCACGCTGGCAAGCTCGTCCGCGGGTATGCCGGGGCCGTCGTCGTCAATACGGATAATCGCGGTGTCACCCTCTCGCTCGGCCGAACAGCGCACGATTCCTGAAGGTGGCGAGTGAAGGAGGGCATTTTCGAGAAGATTGCGAGCGGCCATCCCAAACAGAATGGGATCTATGTTCAGCCGAATACCGTCGAGACTGCGATCGAACTGGACGCTTGCTGATTGCGACAGCTGATAGCGGAGTTGCTCTTCGACGCCTTCCAGGCTCTTGCGAAGATCGATGCCATCCTCTGGTGGATAGACTTCGCTCGATTCCGCTGCGGTGATGTCCATCAACTGCCGCAGTAGGCGCGATGTGCGGTCGACGCCGGACGCAACCTGGCGAAGTGCATTGTTGCGCACGGCGGCATCTTCGCTCGAAAGCGCGATTTGGGCCTGGACTTTCAAACCCGCTATCGGCGTTCGCAGTTCGTGAGCGGCGAAGGCCGTAAAGTTACGCTCGTGCTCGCGTGCCGCGGTGACGCGATCAAAAAGGCCATTGAGCGATTTGATGACCGGCCGGATTTCGGACGGGGCTGCATCTCCGACGAGTGGACTGAGATCGGATGCGCTGCGCCTCTGTAGCGCGTGCGCCATCCGGTTCAACGGAGCAAGGCCGCGGCCTACGCTCAACCAAATAAGCGCTGCCATGATCGGAGCGATTAGCAGGAGAGGGATCAAAAGCCTCTTTATCACGCCAGTGACGAGGCGCTCTCTCACGCGCAAGCTGTCGCCCACAAGCACGCGAATTCCGGCGGCCTGGTTCTCAACGGCATAAACACGCCAGCGTTCGCCGCCGACGCTGCTCTCTGAAAATCCCGACGCATGCGCGGTCAGCGGCGTGTCGGGTGCATCATCCGAACGCCCCACGAGCGAGCCGTCGAGGGCCCATATCTGACAGGAGAGCTGCCGCTCATAAAGCGTGCGGCTGGCGGCGGCGTTAAGTGAGCCTGGCTCTTGGCGGTCCTGGTGCTTCTCCTGATTGGTGATGAGCGAGTTCACCATTCTCGCCGCTTCGATCAGGCGCGCATCCAGCGCGTGCTCGATCTCGGCGCTCGTACAGAAATAGATCCACCAAGCAGCACCCGTCCAAGCGCCTCCCGTCATCAGCATGAGAATGAGGAACAGGCGTGCCCGGATCGACTTCATGATGCGTCCTCGTAAAGCCGATAGCCGATGCCGCGCACGGTCTCGATCACCTGATTTCCCAGCTTGGCGCGCAAGTGATGGATGTGGACTTCGACCGTGTTGCTTTCGACGTCCTCCTGCCAGCCGTAAAGCTTTTCCTCAAGCTGGCGCTTGGAGAGTATTTGGCCGGGGCGGTCCATCAAAACTTTCAGAATGGAGAACTCGCGGCGGGAGAGGCGGACCTGATCGCCGGCTTTCCTGACGGTCATCGATGCGGGCTCGATCACGATATCCCGCCAGGCGATCGTTTCCGTCGCGCGCCCGGCAGCGCGCCGGATCAGGGCCCGCAGACGAGCAGCCACTTCATCGAGGTCGAACGGCTTTCCGAGATAATCGTCAGCCCCGGCATCGAGTCCCGTGATCCGGTCGATGACAGTGTCCCGCGCTGTCAGCAGGAGCACGGGAACGTTGTTTCCGCGCTGCCGCAACGCTCCGAGCAGGTCCAAACCGGAACCGTCGGGCAACATCTGATCGAGCACGACCGCATCGAACTCACCCGCGCGCAACGCGGTCTCGGCGTCGGCATAGCAGGCCGCGGCCTCCACGGTGAAGCCGCTGAGATTCAATCCCACCTGCAAACCATCGAGCAGAATGGTATCGTCCTCGACCACGAGGATCCGCATAGACATTCTCATCCTCTGCTTCAGCGCAAAGCGCTCAGGTGCCTCTCACGCGTTTCCGGTGCATCCACCGTCATGGCATCGTTTAGATACCGCTCGAGGCCGGTTTAAGAAGTCCGGTGACCTGCGGCGGTGTGTGCCCTCAGCCCGAAACAGCATCAGCTGATACCTTTGTCCTTATTGGCTTGAACATCGACCTTGTCACCCTCGCGGAGAAGCGCATTCGGGCTGACAATGACGCGATCTTCGCTGCTCAGGCCCGACGAGACGACGACGCGCTCACCCAGATCACGATCAACGACGATAGGCTTGATGCGCACCTGGTTCTGATTGTCGACGACGAAAACGACTTGGCGGCCCGCGCGCGTCACGATCGTGTTGGTCGGCACCAGCACGGAACCCTTAGCCCCGCTCACGTCGATCTTCACTTGGCCAATCAACCCCGCAGGAATGCGGGCCTCAGGATTTGCCATGAGGAATTCCACGCGCATGGTGCCTGAGGACGGATCGATGAGGCCCGATGCACGGCCGACGCTGGCGGCGAACGTTTCGCCAGGAAGCTCCGCAAACACGACACTGGCCCGGGTCCCGGCGCTCACCTTGAGAGAAGCCGATTGCGGGACGTCGATTTCAAGCCGCAGTTCGTCGAGGCGGCCGATCCGGAGCAGATAACCTTCGGATTGCGTTTGATTGGCCGTGACTTTGTTGCCGCGCTCCACCTGGCGCGCGATGATTGTGCCGGAGAAGGGTGCTCGCACAGTCTGGAAACTTTGAATTTCCTCGAGCCGCTTTACCTCGGCATGGGCCGCTTCGAGATCTGCCTCGGCCGTCAGCTTCGCAGCATATCGCGCATCGCGAACTTGGACCGAGACATGACCCTTCGGCACCAGGGCCTCCGCGCGCTCAAGTTCTAATTTTGCAAGGGTGAGCCGGGCTTCGATCTGGCGGGCGGCAGCGCGCGCGCGCATCAGCTCCTGATCAACCTCGGGCGCCTCGATGCGCAAGAGTACGTCACCGGCTTTCACGCGATCGCCGATGTCGACTTTCCGCTCGGCGATAACGCCGTTCACGCGAGACAAGATGTAGGCCTGCTCCGCTGGCGCCGTACGCGCGGAGAGTGTGAGCGTGGACGTTCCTGAAGCCGGATCGGGTTTGAAGATACGCACCGCTCGCAGGGCTGGCTTATTTCCTTCACGCGAGGCGCCATCGGCTGCTTCGGCCACACGCTTCCAGCCAACCAGCTCCTTTGCCTTCGCGAGGAGCCCCGCAGCGCCACCTTCCCGGACTGTCCATGCGCCCGCACCGGCGCACGAAGCGAGGAGAATGGTCGCAACGATAAACTTCTTCGAGGCCATTCAATGTGCTCCTGCACTTTTTGCAATCGTAAGGGAAACGTCGATGTCTCTATCGGCATGTGACCGATCTGTCGTCCGGCGCGAACGCAATGATATCAGGGTTGCAAAGAGGAACGGTACGAACGTCAAGGTCGCGCAGGTGCCAAACAAAAGCCCGCCGACGACCGCGCGGCCGAGCGGCGCGTTCTGTTCGCCGCCGTCGCCGAGGCCGAGCGCCATCGGGAGAATGCCCACGATCATTGCGGTCGCCGTCATCAGCACCGGTCTCAGCCGCGTTCGAACGGCATCGAGCGCCGCCTGAACAGGCGTTTCGCCCTCGTGCAGGCGGTCACGCGCAAAGCTGGTGACCAGAACACTGTTGGCGGTCGAGACGCCGATCACCATGATGAGACCCGTAAGAGCCGGAACGGACAGCGGTGTCCCCGTCACGTAAAGCGCAAACATGGCTCCTGATATGGCCACGGGCAGGCCGCCCATGGCGATGAGCGGCATCAGCCAAGATTGGAAATTCACGACCATAACGAGATAGACGAACACGGCGGCCATCATCAAACCGGAAATCATTTCGCCGTAGGCCTGCGCCATCGACTGAGCCTGACCGGCGATTTCAATACGGTTGCCGGGCTTCAGGCGCGGCCTCACTGCATCCACCGCACGTTCCACGTCTTGATAGACGCCGCCGAGATCGCGGCCTTCCGTGTTGGCTAAAAGAGTCGTCATTGGCTGCAAGGTTACACGATCGATGTTGGCGGCCAATGTTCTAAGCTGCAAGGTGGCAAACGACCTGAGCGTGACTTGCTGATCGTTGTTTGCGGTTCTGACAGGCGTATTGAGCAGCTGCTCCAGAGACGTCAGATTTGCGGGCGGCGCGACGACCTGAACCGTATAGGCCATGCCCTGATTGGGGTCGCTCCAGAAATTCGGCGACACGGTTCCGGAGGCGCCGAGAACAGCCAGGAGCGCCGTTGCCGCATCTTGTGGCGTCACGCCAAGCTGCAGGGCACGCACCCGGTCGATTTCGAGATAATAGGACGGCAGATTGCGCACTTGCCGCGGTGTGACGTCAACGGCGCCGGGGATCTTCTCCATGCCCGCCATCAGATCGCGCGCGATCTCGGCATTGCCCGTCACATCACGTCCGATCACGCGCACCTCGATTGCCGTCTGTGTGCCGGCCGCCAACGTTTGCGCCGTCGCGTCTGCGGGGCGGAAATAGAACGCCAGATCAGGGAAGCGCTCTTTCAGTCTTTGACGAATTCGGCTGACGTATCCCGCAGTCGGCGCGTGCGGACTTGCAAGCTGCACGAGGATTTCGCCGTCGAAGGAGCCGATGACTCCGCTTTCGACCCACGCGAGATTGATCGGCTCCGGACTTCCGATGGTCTCAGCGATGAAGCCAACTTCGCGCTCGGGAATGATGCTGCGAATTTCGTGCTGCACTTCGGCAAACTTGCGCGCGGTTTCTTCCAGCCTGAGCCCTGTTTGCGCGCGGACATAGAGGCGGATCATGCCGGCATCCGCTTCCGGAAAGAACTCACGGCCGACGTTCGTGCCAGCGAACGTACCAAGCCCGAGCGCGAAGACGAGGCCGGCAACTGGAAGCACTTTCCAGGCGAGCAAGAACTGCGCGATACGCGCTATTCGCCGTTCGAGGAAGGAGAGGCCGCTTTCAACGGCGCGTGAAACGAGACCCGGCCGGTGCGGCTGATGAGGATCATGCGCGCTCAACATGAGCGAAGCGAGTGATGGCACCAGCGTTCTCGACAGTATGAACGATGCGGCCATTGCAAACACAACCGCGAGCGCCAACGGCACAAAGACGAAGGCTGCGATGCCGGTCAGCATGAAGAGGGGGGAGAAGACGATGCAGATCGCAACCGTCGAGACGAACTCCGGAAAGACAACTTCGCTGGCGCTTTTCAGGATTGCGTCGCGCAGCGGAATCCCTGCTTCGAGGTTCCGGTTGATGTTCTCAATCTCAACGAGTGCATTGTCTACGAGGATGCCGATGGCGAGCATCAAGCCGCCGAGCGTCATTAGGTTGAACGTATTGCCGGTCGCCGCCAGTCCGGCGATGGAGGCAAGAAGTGCGAGTGGAATGGAGGTGAGAACGATGAGCGACGACCGCCAGCTTCCGAGGAACACGAGGACCACAAAGGCCACAAGGAGACCGACGATGATGGCCTCGATAGCGACGTTATCGATCGCGCGGCTGACGAAGAGGGACTGATCGAAGACCGGCGCGATGGTCACGCCCTCGGGCGCGGCGGCCTGCAGCTCTCCCATGCGCGCTTTGATTTGCTCGACGATGCCGAGCGTCGAGGCGTCGCCCAGCTTCAAAATCGAGACCATGACGGCGTTCTGCCCATCGAGCCGGGCGATATTGCTCTGGACGGCCTGTCCGTCTCGCACACTCGCAACGTCGGAGACGCGGATCACGCGCCCATCGACGGATCGCAAAGGAAGATCGGCGAAACTTGCGACCTGCTCGGGGCTGGCGTTAGTCGTGATGGTGATTTCGCGGGTATCGATGCGAAGTGCGCCGGAGGGAAGCGTCAGGTTCTGCGTGGCCGTGGCCCGCGCGACGTCGCTCGGCGAGATGCCATACGCCTGCAGCGCCTCCGGCTTGAGATCGATCATGACCTGACGCGACGCGCCGCCATACGGCAGCGTCAGCCGGATCCCGGGTATGGACTGGATCTGCGCGCGGAGTTGAAGCCGCGCATAGTCGTAGAGCGCGCCGTCCGACAGCGTATCGGAGGCGAGGACGAGCTGCAGGATCGGTACGCTAGAGGGGACATACGGCACGATCAGGGGAGGGCTCGTTCCGGGCGGCATTCGCCGGAGGATGGTTTGGCTCACCGATGTCACCTGGGCGAACGCATTCGTCACATCGGTGCCTGGCTGAAAGGAGACCCGGATGATCCCGACGCCGTTGATCGTTTCGGAGCGGACCTCGCGAAGATTATCGACGTTGTTCATGATCGCGAGTTCGCTGAACGATGTCAGCTTGCTCGCCATCTCCTGAGGATTGAGCCCCTGATAGGTCCAGATGACGTTGATCGCCGGAATGTTGACTGCCGGGAGGATGTCGGTCGACATGCGGCGGGCCGACATGGCGCCAACGAGCAGCAGAAGCATCGCAAGCACTCCGATGCTATGGCGATGGCTGATCGCGTACCGAACGATCCACATGCGTTCCTGCCCTTTGATGATTTCAGGGCAGCAACTCCTGCAGCACCCCCGGCTCCTCCAATCCGATGCACCTTAAGACAAGCTTAAGATCGCTTTTTCCGGACTTTGAGGAGCCTCCAGAACGTGAACTCGGCCACGGATCGCGTCCTGAGATCCATCGAAACGTCGCCGCCGATAGCGCGGCTTAGCTGCCGTCATAGGAACTTTAACGAACCAATCAGCGTCTTTATCGGAGCCCAGGCCCCCCAGCCGGGTCATAGACAAATGTTCCGCTTTTCCCGGCGATCCCGCCAGGCGAAACGTTCCTTCACACCTCATCTTGGACCTATGCAGCAGTGACAACCATGGACAAGCCATCCGCGTCAAAAATGGACCTGCCCACACATGGCGCTGTCACTCTGCCCAGTGTCACGGTGGATAGTTACAACATCGAGGTGCGCGACGATGATGGGTTCATCGGCGACAAAGCGAGCAAAGGCGCGTTCTGGGACATCGTAGAGAAGTGGCGCAAAGCGCTGCGGAAGACCGGCCAGGATCCCTTCGGCAAAACGACGACAGAGGAACTGACAAAGAAGCAGCTTGTCGATGAGCTGGAAAAGGGCGACCCGGACGCTGCGGGCATCGTCCAGAGCGCCGTTGAGGAATTCTCGCAGCAATTCGCGGACGTCATCCGGCGCTTTATGAAGACGAAGGAATGGCAAGATACTCAAGCCATCGTGATCGGCGGCGGGTTTCGCGGCAGCCGTCTAGGAGAGTTGGTGGCTGGCCGCACAGGCCTCATTCTCAAGGCCGATCACATCAAGGTCGACCTTGAAATGATACACAATGATCCCGACGATGCGGGCTTGCTCGGTGCTGCGCATCTGCTGCCGCCTTGGATGCTCAAGGGGCACGACACGATGCTCGCCGTTGACATCGGCGGCACCAACATTCGGGTTGGCACTGTTGAGCTGAATATCGGAAAATCGCGGGATCTCGTGAAGAGCAAAGTGGTGAACTCAGAGATCTGGTGCCACGCGGCGGAAGAGACGGACAGGTCGGGTGCTGTTGCGCGGCTGGTGAAAATGCTCGAAGGCCAAATTCGCTGGAACGGCAAAGAGAAACTTGCGCTGGCGCCGGTCATCGGCATTGGCTGCCCGGGCATCATCCGTGAGGATGGCTCGATCGATCGCGGAGGCCAGAATCTTCCTGGAAATTGGGAAAGCAGCCGCTTCCATCTGCCCAGCAGCATCAAGGAAAAGCTCGGCGAGATCGGCGGATTCGAAACGATGATCGTTATGCATAACGACGCCGTCGTTCAGGGGTTGAGCGAATTGCCCCATATGCAAGATCGCGAGCATTGGGCGGTCCTGACGATCGGAACCGGACTTGGCAACGCGCGCTTCACCAACCGCGAGGTGAAGAAGCCGAAATAACTCGGATGGTTTCGACCCACGTCGCTGCACCCGAGCCGCTTCCAATCGCTCCCAGAATGTCGCCACGCGCAAGAGGGCGGAGTGAAGATCGCCACTTATAACGTCAACGGCATCAACGGGCGGCTCGATGGTCTCTTGCGTTGGCTGAATGAATCGCAGCCCGATATCGCGTGTCTGCAAGAACTCAAAACGACGGATGAGAAGTTTCCCGAAGCTGCGCTGGCCAAAGCCGGCTATGGCGCGGTGTGGCATGGCCAGAAAAGCTGGAACGGCGTTGCAATTCTCGCGCGCGGCTTCAAACCTGAGGAGACGCGCCGTGGTCTTCCGGGAGAACCGGACGACTTACACAGCCGATATATCGAATGCCAAGCCGGTAAGATGACAGTTGGCTGCCTCTACCTTCCGAACGGCAATCCCGCGCCCGGTCCCAAATTCGATTACAAACTGCGCTGGTTCAAACGCTTTTCACAACACGCCAAGAAGCTGCTTGCGAGCGGCAAGCCAGTCGTTCTGGCCGGCGATTACAATGTCATGCCGACAGACCAGGATGTCTACGCTCCGGAGCGGTGGCAGGAGGATGCGCTCTTCCGCCCCGAAGTGCGTACCGCATATCACAAGCTCGTCGCTCAAGGTTGGACGGATGCCGTTCGGGTACTGCATCCGGACGAGCGAATTTACACCTTCTGGCACTACTGGCGAAATTCGTTTGGCCGCAATGCCGGGCTCAGAATCGATCACATCCTTCTCAGTCCACCGCTTGCGAAAAAGCTCAGGCGAGCGGGCGTCGACCGCAGCGTTCGTGGACGCCCAGGCGCAAGCGATCACGCCCCTGTCTGGATCGAGCTGAAGTAGATCTAAGCGTTCACCATCATTGATCAGTTCGAGGCTGTGGGCGTCACGCCTCGAAGGTGACGTTCTTGTGGATCTCCTCGTTCAAGAAGCCGGTGGCGACGGGCCAGCGCACGCCGGGGATCACGGCGACGTCGAACAATTCGGTGACGCCACCTTCAAGTTTGATCCACTCGACGATATCGCCGGTGGCAAGGTTCACGACCTGCACGCCGCACCAGGGATCGGCATCGCGCTTTTTAAGTTCGTCGTCGAGTGCGAGGCCGGAGAACGTGCCTGCACGCGGCTGTGACAGCCCTACGATGGCGTGTCCGTTGTGGAAGGCCAATCCGCGCAGGAAGCCCGGACAGAAGGCGTGCGGCTCGAACGTGCCCGTTTCGATATCGATCGTGCCGATTTGCCCGGTGCCGGAGTTGAGAACCCACAGGCGGCCCTCGTACCAGCGCGGTGAATGCGGCATGGAGAGCTTTTCCGTGAGTATGGCATCGCTCCTCACGTCGATCAGACAGCCGCCTTCCGCACGCCTGTCGCGCCAGCCGTTGACGATATCGCTGCGGCTGGTCGCCGTCACATACGCGGGTATTCCGTCCTTCATCGCCATGCCGTTGAGATGGCAGCGGTCCTCGGCCGCCAGCTTGGAAATGAACGGCGGCTTCCAATAAAGGCGAAACGAATGCGTGGGGCTCAACGTGGCGAGGCAGGAGTACAGCGTGTTGACGAACACGATGCGGCCGTCCGCCATGATGCCCATGTCGTGAATGTCGAGGTCGCCGGTGGTGTGGGCGATCCGCGGGATGTAGTGCCGGTCAGGATGGGCTCCGGTATTGCCTGCATCCGGCTGCGTCACGTTTTCGAAGCGCCACACCTGGAACAGCGTAGAGACCAAAATCCTTTGAGGATCGGCCGTCAGGCCCATGGCGCGCGCGAGGTAGCGCTCGTGGAAGGACATTTGCCCTTTCGCGTTGACGCCGACCAAATACAACCTGCCCGTTTGATAGGACGTGAACGCCAGACTCACGTTGTTGCGCAGGAGCCAATCGGGAAACCCGCGCGTGCAAGAGATGGCGACGGGCGGTTTTGCGTGCTGCTGCGGGGAGGTTGCGGTGTCGGAAGAACCCTCGGTGTCCGAAGCAAGGCTGGTCTCTGATTGCTGATTGATCATGCTGCCTGTCGATTAGTCATTATGGCCCCCATTTTTCTGAACCGTACGGCACGTTAGCCGCGATGTGAACCGGTCTGTGGTCTCATGGGCACATGCGGAGAGTGAAAGTCCCGCTGATGTGCACAGGGAGGGTTTTGCGAACGCAGGCGGAAGGTTAGCGTTGTTCAGATTGGAGAGCATAACTCCGAATACTGATTAAATGATCGCCGTTTAGGAATGTGATGGAATTAAGGAAGGGCCGGGGCAAATTCGCGGTCCGAGCGAGGGTCGTTCGTCAGCCTGCAGCCTCAAATAAAGGCGATAAAGCGAAGGCGGGGCCTGACGCGTCGTTCAACTTAGGCGTGCTTTCCGCCTCTGAGAGTTGGCGCCGTATGCTGCTGGGCTCTGCGGCTGCCGGGGCGCTCCTCGCCGGGTACGGCCGCTCGGCACGCGCCCAGGTCGTGCCGCCCGCTGCTCCGTGCAGCGCTGTCGTGGGTACGACGGTTACGTGCTCAGGAGACGTATCGGGCGGCGTCGCCGCCGGCGCCCCATACACCGTGCTCAACGTGAACAATCTCACTGCGGACATCACGCCCGAGGACGATGTGGACGGCATCCGCTTCGCGTCATCAGGCGACGTTACGATCAACAGCAACACTGGCAACTTCGCGATCACGACCTCGGGCACGAGCAGCTCGGGAATCGTGGGGGTCTCAAACGACGGTGCGGTCGCGATTACGAGTACGGGCGACATTGGCCCTGTGATGACGGGTATCTACGCCATTTCGAGCGCTGGCGCGGTGACCGTCGACAGCACAGGAGATATTACGCGAGGCATCACGGGAATTTATGCCCGAAACGACGGGGACAGTGCTGTCAGCGTAACCAGCGCAGGCAGCATTGACGCTAATTACTCCGGTATTCGGGCCGTGGCGGGCTCGGGCGCGGTGACGGTCGATAGCTCCGGCAAGATAACTGCAGGGGTCGGCATTCACGCCCGGACGTCGGAGACGGGCACGATCCGTGTTACCAATTACGGCAGTATCCAATCCGAGGATCGGGCCATTGCTGTTGGCTCGTCTTCCGGCGCGATCACAATCGAAAGCACGGGCGATCTCAGCGCAAGCGCGGGGATAGGCATCTTCGCGCTCAGTACCCGTTCTGGCGACATCAACATCATCAACCGGGGTGACATCGAGGCCCAGGAGGATGGCATTTATGCCCAATCCCAAACGGGTGCCGTAACGGTCGATAGCACAGGAAATATCACAGCCGAACGTGGAATTTTCGCGGGCAACACTGGTGACGGCGCCATCGAGGTGACGAGCAGCGGCAACATCCAGGCTGCATTACAAGGCATCGAAGTCTTCTCATTCGCGGGTACGGCGACGATCGATAGCACCGGCGACATCACGTCCACGAGCGATTCAGGCATTGAAGTTCTCGCTGGCGGCGATGTGAGCGTGACCAGCCGCGGCGACATCGAGGCTGCGCTCAATGGTATCGACGCAAGCTCGTTTGTCAGCGCCGTAACGGTCAAAAGCACGGGCGACATTACGGCCGGTGGCACGGGTATTTATGCATGGAATCTGGGCGCCTCTGCTGTGAGCGTAACCAGCAACGGAAGCATCGAGGCCAGTTTTGATGGCATTCGCGCGGTAACGGAATCAGGCGCTGTCACCGTCGATAATTCCGGCGACATTTCCGCCGGAGGGTTCGGTATTTTCGCGCGGACCTCGGGCACCGACACGATCGATGTCACCAATGCCGGCCATATCCAAGGCCAGAGCGGCGCCATTTCTGTTGGCTCGTATGCCGGCAGGATCACCATCAACAGCACAGGCGATCTCACCTCGAGCGGTGGGGAAGGTATTGCAGCGGGGTCCCTGAATAGCACCGTAAGCGTGATCAACAGGGGTGACATCCAGGCCGCGCAACGGGGCATCTATGCGATCGCAGGCGCGGGTCTGGCGATCGACAACACGGGCGACATCACCTCCGATAACAGCCGCGGCATCCTTGCCGCGTCTCAAGCTGGCGCTACCAGCGTCACCCAAAAGGGTGAGATTCAGGCCCTGGAGGACGGCATCCGTGCGACCTCAGCCACGGGTTCCGTGACGGTTGACAGCACGGGCGATATTACGTCCGCCCGGGGCTCCGGCATCTGGACGCGCAACTATGGCAGCGGCTCCATCGGCGTCACCAACAACGGCAGTATTGAGAGCACTGGCGCCGGTATCCGCGCGCGATCCACGTCGGGTGTGATCACAATCGATAGTACCGGCGATATCACCTCGATCGCGGGAGTTGGCATTTACGCATTGTCTCAGGGCGCGGTCAGCGTCACCAACCAGGGTGACATCCAGGCTGAAGATAATGGCATCGATGTCCGAGCCGATGGTACGGTGACTGTCGACAGCACGGGCGACATCACATCCGATAGCAGTGCGGGCATTTCCGCCCTGTCTGAAACGGCCAGTATAAGCATCATAAACAGAGGTGACATTCAGGCCGAGGGGCACGGCATCTATGCCGTCTCAGCCACTTCCGTGACGGTTGATAGCACCGGCGATATAACGTCGGCCGCTGGCGCAGGTATCGTGGCCCGAAATTACGGCGGCAGCCCCATCAGCGTCACCAGTAACGGCAGTATTCAAGCCGCTAGTCCCGGCATCGCCGCCGTCACTTCGTCGGGCGCGATCACAATCGATAGTACCGGCGATATCACGTCTCGGGGGGCCCTCGGCATTTTCGCGTTGGTGTCCGACACCGGCACAATCGAGGTGTCGAGCGCAGGCGATATTCGGGCCTCGAGTGATGCTATTTTTGCGAGCGCCGGTGATGGCGACGTAACGATCGACAGCACGGGTAACCTGGCGTCCGATACAGCTGTGGGCATTCGTGCGGGAAGTTCAAGTTCTGGCGACGTCGCGGTGACCAGCCGCGGTGATATCGAGGCTGCTTCCCACGGTATCTATGCGGTCTCTGGCACTGGTGCGGTGACTGTCAGCAGCACGGGCGACATCAGATCGGACGACGGTGCGGGTATTAGTGCGCAAAGCTACGGCAGCAGCCCCATCAGCGTCAGCAACAACGGCAGTATTGAGGCCGCTGGTCCCGGCATCCTCGCCCTATCTACGTCGGGCGCGATCACGATCGATAGTACAGGCGATATCACGTCTACGGGTTCCTTCGGCATTTTGGCGGTGACGTTCGAGAGCGGGACGATCGAGGTGTCCAGCGCCGACGATATTCGCGCCTTGGGCGAAGCCATTTTTGTTGGGACCGCTGACGGCGCCGTGACGATCGAAAGCACGGGCAATCTCACATCCAGTTCAGGTGCAGGCATTCGCGCAGAAAGTTCAGGTTCTGGCGACATCACGGTGACCAGTGCCGGCAATATCGAGGCCGAGACATCGGGGATCTACGCATCATCATCCGACGGCGCGGTCTCGATTACGAGCACGGGCGATATCACCTCGGCGGCTGGCGCAGGTATCGTGGCCCGAAATTACGGCGGCAGCCCCATCAGCATCACCAGCAACGGCAGTATTGAGGCCGCTAGTTCCGGCATCACCGCCCTATCTTCGTCGGGCGCGATCACAATCGATAGTACCGGCGATATCACGTCCACGGGCTTCGGTATTTTCTCGGTGACGTCCGACACCGGCACTATCGAGGTGTCGAGCGCAGGCGATATTCGGGCCTCGAGCGATGCTATTTTTGCGAGCGCCGGTGATGGCGGCGTAACGATCGACAGCACGGGTAATCTGACGTCCAATTCAGGTGTGGGCATTCGTGCGGGAAGTTCAGGTTCTGGCGATGTCGCGGTGACAAGTACCGGTGACATCCAGGCTGCGTTACAAGGAATTTATGCCCTCTCGGGCTCCGGCGCGGTCACGGTCGACAGCACGGGCGACATCACGTCGTCGGGGAGCGAGGGCATCGCCGCGCGAAACTCCAGCGGCAGCTCCGTTAGCGTCACCAGCAACGGCAACATTCAGAGTTATGGGCCCGGTATCCGTGCCGATTCTCAGTCGGGCGCGCTCACGATCGAGAGCACCGGCGATATCACGTCTACGGGTTCCTTCGCTATTTTGGCGTGGACGGGCGGCGCTGGGACGATCGACGTGACGAGCGCAGGTGATATTCAAGCCTATGGCCCAGCCATTTTTGCTTGGG
>Ga0180218_1000492_pt1 | contig 36172 bp, 44 predicted proteins | sample eDN3rd37CKraftBY_FD_151334 | JGI IMG/M metagenome (GOLD analysis project Ga0180218, IMG submission 151334) | Enriched backyard soil microbial communities from Emeryville, California, USA - eDNA 3rd pass 37_C Kraft BY (version 2) (version 2) | ecosystem: Environmental > Terrestrial > Soil >... | reverse complement strand
GCGTGCGGCAGTCGGGAACCCTGCACTATGCCGGCCCCGAGGGCACCGCCGGCCTGGTCATTGGCGAGGGCGGCGGCATCCGCTGCCAGGCCAAGACCTACAGCGGCTTGCGCGTGATCCGCACCAGCCTGAGCAACTGGCTGGACGAGGGCAGCATTGGCGTGGTGCTGCGCAACCTCGACGGCTGCCAGGTGGAAATCGTCCGCGTGGAAGGCTTCACCATCGGCGTGCAGGCCCGCAGCGACGGCGTGGGCATCGAGGACACCACGCTGGTGCTGGGGCGCCTGGTCGATAACCGCTATGGCCTCGACGTGCGCTGCAACGAGGCCGGAAGCTGGGCCAACAGCCTGCGCTACATCGGCGGCCACTTCGCCAACAGCTCCGCGACCTGGCCGACCCTGAGCCGCTACGGCGTGCGGTTCTCGGCCGCCCCCGGCGCCTATGACCGGCACAACGCCCATGCCTTCTATGGCACCGGCTTTGAGCTGCAACGCCAGGGCACGCCCGGCACCGTGGAAGCCATCCCCTTCCTCATCGAAGTGGGCGACGCGCGCGGCATCCACGGCACGGACCTGCGCATGGAAGGGTGCAGCCCCTACGTGGCCAAGGTGACGGGCCAGGCGTCGGATTGCTCCTTCTCCGTCAGCTACACCGGAACCTACGGCTGGAAGGGCAACCAGGTGCTTTATGCCGCCGGCGTGAAGCGCAACGGCGTGACGGTTTACCCCCGGCACCTGGCGCAAGGGGCCATCGGCGCCACTCGTCTTTTTGCCGACGCCAGCAACCTGCGCGCCCGCGCCTTCCGCGACAACAGCGTGAGCGCCAGCGGCCAGGGCTACACCGGCGCCATTGGCTTTGAAGGGCTGGCCGTCTTGTCGGGCAACCCGAGCGGCAACCCCACCACCCTCAACACCCGGCTGTTTCCCGCCCTCACCCTGCTGACCCTGACCAGCGACGCGGTGCAGCTCAACAGCGCCCGCGCTGTGTGCTTCGTGGTGGACGTGCGCGAATGCAAGGAGGTGGTCCTAGCCGCCGCCGGCGACATGCTGCGCCTGGTGGTGCAGCAGTACGACGCGGCGGAAAACCTGCTGGGCCAGGAATCGCCCATCACCCTGAGCGGCGCCAACGTGCTGTGGTCCCCCGGCCGCGACGCGGAACAGCATGTGGTGGAAGGGCTGGGAACCTCCGCCTGGTGGGAAATGAACGTGGACCTGGACGAGCCGCTGGTTATCAACTTCGCCGGTGCCCCGGTCGAAACCGTGGCCGGCGTGAACCAGCACCAGCGCATCCGGCTGCACGACAACGCCGCCTTTGCCGCCATCGGCGTGCGCGGCGGGGCGGACGGTGCCGTGCTGCGCGCCCTGCGCCTTTACTGCGCGCCGGTCTATTCGCCGCCGCTGCTGTTCGGCGGCGGCCGGCGCTGGGGCCAGCGCGAGCGCATCGCCACCCTGGACCTGGCGGCCTTCACCGTCCCGGTTTCCGGCGCCGTGGGCTTCACCGTCAGCCTGCCCGGCGTGCGGCATGGCGACCTGGTGCAAGCCAGCTTCACGCAAACCACCGGCTACAACGGCAACAGCGGCACCATCACCACCACCGCCAGCGTGTCCGCCCCCGACGCCGTGGCGGTGCGCATGGAGAACCACCACAGCGCAGACGTGAGCTTTGCCGCCGGCACCCTCTACGTGCAGGCCACCAAGCTGCGCCTCTAGCACCATGACGCCCTGGCGCCGTGGCGCCAGGGCTTGCCCCACCCCGCCCCCGCGTGGCACCGTGGCGCCGCGATACCACAGCACCACGGAGGCACGACGCCATGGCGTCCAAACATCCCGACCGTCTCGCCGGCCTGCGCAAGATGGCGCCCGACGCCACGGCGCCGAAGCCGGCCGCTGCCCCTGCCCCTGCGCCCGCGCCCAGCGCCCCGGCGCGCGAGCGCGGCGAACCCGTCAACGTGCGGATGCCGGCCGAGCTGCGCGCCCGCCTGGCGGCCGAGTCCGCCCGCCGCACCGCCGAGGCCGGCCGCACCGTCACCGTGCAGGCCGTCATCCTCGACGTGCTGGGGAAGGCCCTCCCCCATGGCTAAGGTCATCGCCCTGGTGGGCAGCAAGGGCGGCAGCGGCAAGAGCAGCACGGCGCACCTGATCGCGCACGGCGCCGGCTCCCTGCCCCGCCCCATCAACGCCGTGGTGCTGACCACCGACCCCGAGGAAGAACCCCGCGACGATCCGCGCCGCTACCTGGTGCGCGACGCCCGCACCCCGGCCCTGCTGCTGGCCGAGCTGGAGCATTGGCTAGCGCAGGACCGCATCCTGGTGCTGGTGGACGGCGCCGCCGCCCGGCCCGACCTCGACGCGGTGGTGCAGGACGTGGCCGACATGGCGCTGCTGCCCTACAAGCCGGCGGCGCAGGACGCCGAGCGCGCCGTGCTGAACCTGGAGCGCCTGGCCAAAGCCGTGGCGCTGCCGACCGCCTGGCCGCGCCACCCCGGCACCGCCCGCCGCGTGCGCCGCTGGCTGGAGATGGTCCCCGAGAAGCGCCGCATGGCCCCCTTCCCGGCCCTCTCCAAGCTCGACGGGCTGTTGTCGGCCGAGGGCTACCAGGCCGCCGCCTACGACCTGGCGGCGCCGGCGCGCGGCCTGGTGCTGGAAGTGCTGGCCCGCGCCGGGATCGACCCCGCCGAGCTGGAGGAACCGAGGGCATGAGCGAGGACACCGCCGCCCGCGTGGTGCCGCTCTATCCCGGCGGCCCCGAGCTGTACGTGCCGCCCGGCTGGACCAACGCGCAGGAAGGCGAGCTGCTGGCCAAGCTGCGCGCCCGCCTGGTGGACAGTCCCGCCCCGCAGGAGAGGCCCGGCGCATGACCCAAGACACCGCCGCCGCCGAGCGGTCCGCCCATGTCACGCGCGGCGACCCGGCCGACGAGCTGGGCGACGCGCGCCCCTGGTTCTCGGTGCTGATCCGCGACGCGGCCGGCACCGTGGTGCGCCGCTTCCACTTCCGCGCCGAGGATGCCACCGGCTGGCAAGCCGAGCTGGCGCCAGGCTTCCACGACTGGCCGCCGCCGCCGAAGAAGCCGCGCCAAGCGTGACGCCTTGGCGCCGTGGCGCCACGGCGCCTTGACACCACGACGCCAGGACCGGCAGAGTCCTGGCGCCATGACCCACACCACCGACCCCGCGCCGCTCCACCTGGTTGCCTGCGTCTCGCAGAAGGTGGACCGGCCCGCCCCCGCCGCGCAGCTCTACCGGAGCGACTGGTTCAACAAGGCCCGCGCCTATGTTGAGGCCCGCCGCGTGCCCTGGCTGATCCTCTCGGCCGAGCATGGCTTGCTCGACCCCGGCCAGGTGGTCGCGCCCTACGACCGCACCTTGCTGGACATGACCCGCGCCGAGCGCGCCGCCTGGGCGGCCATGGTGCGCCAGCAGCTCACCGACCGGCTGGGCGCCCCCTGCCCGCTCACCTTCCTGGCCGGCCGTCTGTACCGCGACGGCGTGACGAGCTGGGCGACGCACGCGGCCGTGCCCATGGCTGGCCTGGGCATCGGCTCGCAAAAGGGCTGGCTGGCCGCCCGCCTGCGCGAGCTGGTGGCATGAGCAACCCGAGCCACCACCAGGGCGGTGCGGCGCTGCCCTGGCTGCTGCACCTGGCCGGCCTGGCGCTGGGCGGCTGGGCGCTCTCCACCGCCGCCGCCCGCCTCAACCTGGCGCTGGCCTGGCTCTCCCGCCTGCTGGGCTAGCGCCGCCATGGCGCCGTGGCGCTACGATGCCACGGCCGCCCCCCTCTTGGCCTGCCACGCGGCCCGCAAGCTCGCCTGCATCCGTTCCGCGACCGCCGCCAGGCTGGCTTGCGCCGCCCGCTGCACCGCGACCGACACCGGCGGCACCGTCTCTTGGATAAATCTAGATCTGGTTTCCCGGCCAGCTTGTCCGCCGGTGGAAATCCGGCGCGGACGCGGCGCGAAGGGCCGCCCCTCCGTCAGCTCGTAGGCGTTGCTGGTTTGCTCGACCCGCCAGCCGGCGCGCACCAGGCGGCGTTGCCAGGCGACCAGGCCGAGCGCCGCCAAGCGGGCCAGCGCCCGCCGCACCGTGCGCGCCGAGCAGGCGGCATCGCCGGCGACGGTTTCGTGCGACGGATCAAGCTGGCCCTCGACGCCGAGCCGGCGCAGCAGCGCGCGGCCAATCTCGACATGCAGCGCGGTGATGTGGCCGGCGCGCCGGGCCGCTTCCAGGCGGGCGCCCCACAGGCGGCGCGCCGCACGGCACAGCTTGCGACGCCGGCCGGTTCCGAAGATCGACCCGGCCAACCAGCGCCGGGCAAGGTGGTGGTGCATTCTGCTGACCTCTCAAGCGAGGCCCGCACGAACCCGTGAAGGAGACAGCCAGCAGGCCGAGCGCCGCCGTGGCAAGGCGGGGCTTGCGCGAATCGCAGGAGGGGGGCAGGATCGGCGGCGAGTAGTGCACCTTTCCGGCCTTCCCCTCTCGGGTTGTCCGCTGGCGGCTCGCTTCCCGTGGCTGGGATGCGGGCCGTTTTCAGTTTTGGGGGGTGGGCTAGAATCGACTCCGAGTTGTGGGACTAGGGAACCTGCCCCGAAACCTAGCGGATTGCCAAGCCCCTGTGCGCGCGAAGCACACGGGCAACCCTTGTTAGCGCCCTGGTTGTGGCGCGGCCTGGTGCGGGCAGTCCGCCCGCACGCAGGCGCCCGAGGGCGGGCAGCCGCAGCCCTGCACCACCGGCCCGACCCAGCGCCGGCCCTCAAACCCGGCCGGCGTCAGCGGCAGGCGTTCCCGCCGCACCGGCGGCGCCAGGTGCAAGGCGGCCTCGATGCGCGCCAGGCGGGCTTCCAGATCGGCGTTCATGCCGGCGCCCCTTCCGCCGCCAGGCGCGTGGCGAAGGCGCGCGCGGCGGCCTTCTCCGTGCGCACCAGGTAGTGGTCCGCCAGGATGCGCAGCACGCTGCCCGGCGCGTGGCCGGTGATGGCGGCAATCCCCAGCGCATCCACCCCGGCTTCATGCAGGCGCGTCACCGCCGTGTGGCGCAGCTCCATGAAGCGCAGGCCGGCGCATTCCGGCAGCGCCGCCGCCGCCGCCGCGCGCACTTCCGCGAACTTGTGCCGGAAGGTGCTTTCCGCCCATGGCTGGCCGGTCAGCTCGCAGACCAGCAGGTGCGACACCGAGCGCACCGCGCCGGGCTGGGCGGCATCCTCGCGCAGCCGCGCGACGAGCTGCGGCACCGTGCCGACCGGCAGCGCCACCAGGCGCCCGCGCTTGCCCTGGCGCAGCCGCAGCGCGCCGTCCTCCACCGACCACGGCGCCAGCGCCAACACGTCGCCTTCGCGCTGCCCCAGCCAGGCGTTCAGCAGGATGGCCGTTCCCATGCTGCGCAGGCCGGCGGCATCGGCCGCCGCCACCATGGCCGCCACGGCTTCCGCGCTCCAGAGCTGCGGCTCGCGCTGGCGCTCCCGGCCGATGCCCGGCCGGGCGGCGGCGTTGTCCGACACCAGGCCGAGCCGGCGGCCGGCCTCCAGCAGCAGCCGCAGCACCGCCACGGCCGCCGCCGCCTTGGCCGGGGTTTCCTCGACCACCCACCGGCCGCCGGCGGCGCGCACGCGGCGGCGGCCGAGCTGGGCGGCATGGAAGGCTTGCACATCGGGCGGCGTGAGGGAGCGGGCCGGCCGCGCGCCCGCCCACGCCACGATGGCCGCCAGGTGCGCCGCGTAGTCGCGTTGCGTGCGCGGCGCCAGCTCGCGCCACCAGCGCGACCGCTGATAGGCGGCGACCAGCGCCGCGACCGTGCCGGCCTTGGGCGCGCGCGGCTTGGCCGCGCCCGCGTCCTGCGCCGCGCGCCAGGCATCCAGCTCGCGGTTGATCGCTTCGGCGGCGGCGGCGGCCTGGTGCGCCTCGCGCAGCGGCGCGCCGCCGGCATCCACCAGGCGCCGCGCCTGCCAGCCGGCGGCGCGCAGCGCCGTGGAGGGCTGCCAGTAGAACCGGGGGCCATCCGCGCCGGGCCGCTCGACCAGGTGCCGCACCGTCAGTTTCGCCATGTTCTCGCCTCCACCACATGGCGCCGTGGCGCCGCGCTATCGCGACGCCGTGGCGCCACAGCACCATGGCGCCAACAATGCCGCAGGGCAACCGAATTGTGCAGTTTATGCACAGTCCGCGGCGCCAAAAAATGTGGGAAACAAACCACCTAGGCAACATCCGGCGCCGGATCGGGCGGAATTTCCGGCGGCGCGATTCGCTCCCCGAAGGCCAGCCAGGCGGCGGCCTCGGCCGCATTCATCCGTCGCAGCAGCAGCCAATGGCGCCAGAGCTGGCCCGGCGCGTCGATCTCATCCGGCGGCAACAAGAGCTGGAAGGTGTGCTGCACCCCGAGCGTGCGCGCCAAAGTTTCCAGCCGCTGTAAGGTCACGGGCGCAATTCCCATCTCCCACCGCTGCACGGCCGAGTGCGACACCCCCTCTCGTTCGGCTACCTCGACCAGCGACAGGCCGGCCCGCTGGCGCCAGGCGCGCAGGTGATTCGGCGCCGATGGCGGCACCTCCATGCGCGGTTTCGGCATTGCGAAAAAATCCCCCATTTTCGTGCTCGCGCGGAGCCTGCACCGGGCCGCCCTTGCGCGCGAAGCACAGGGCAGAGGGGCGTTTGCGGCATGGTCTGCGAAAATTTCCTGCCGAAACTTCGATGTTTTGCGCCTCACGCACATTTGCTTGACACGCACAAAAACGTGTGCGGGAAAGGCGCTTATGACGCTCGACCAATGGTTGACAGACCGGCCCAAGCTGACGCTCGCCGCCTTTGGCCGAGTCGTCGGCGGCGTGGACCACTCCACCGTGTCGCGCTGGCGCCGCAAGCGCCTGGTGCCGAGCTGGCGGCAGATGGTCGCCATCTACTTTGCGACCGATGGCGCGGTGACGCCCAACGACTGGCTGGACGAGCCGCAAGCCGCGCTGCACCCGACGCGCGACCCACGCCAACCGGCCTTGCTGGTGGCCTGACATGCTGGTGCGCGACCAGGCCGCCACCACGGCGCAACCCCTGCACCTGGGCGGCGACCTCACCGCCCTGGCCATGCTCACCTTCGGCGCCGATGGCCGGCTGCGCGACTTCACCGCGCAGCGCGGCCCGCTGCACCTGGAGACGCCGGCCGAGGAACACGCCGCGCTGCTGGTGCAGGCCATCGCCGCCAAGTACCGCCGCACCCCCGACCTGGCCGAGCTGATCCGCCGCGCCCGCCAGGCCCTCGACCTGCTGGAGCGCCTAGCCGAGATGGAAGCCATCCACGGCCCCGAGGCCGCCCGCGCCATCGCCGCCAAGCAGGGCGCCGCATGACCCTTCCGGCCGACTGCATGACCGCCCTGCACGAACGCGCGGCGCATCGCGCCCTCGCCCGCGCCGCCTCCAACCTGCGCGACGCGCTCGACCGCCTCGACCGCGCCGCCCTGGCCACCACCGGCGACCGGCGCGACCGGATGAACGAGGCGGCCAAGAACGCGGGCATGGTGGGCGAGGCGGTGGAAGCGATCCGCCAGGGCCTCGAAAGGCCCGCCGCGCGATGACCGCCCCGCCCCGCCGCTACGCCACCAGCGTGCCGCAGATTGCCGAGCTGCTGGCGGCGCAAATCGAAACCCTCTGCGCCGAGCTGCTGCCGGCCGGCAAGAAGGACGGCGCGGAGTGGCGCGTGGGGTCCGTCGCCGGCGAGCCGGGCCAATCCATGGCGGTGCATCTGCGCGGCGCCCGGCGCGGCGTGTGGAAGGACTTTAGCAGCGCCGACCCCCGGCACCGGGGCGACGCCCTCGACCTGGTGGCCGCCTGCCTGTTCAGCGGCAACAAGTCGGACGCGATCCGCTGGGCGCGCGGCTGGCTGGGACTGGCGCAGGACTACGACCACAACGCCATGGCGACGCAGCGCCCGGCGCCGGTGCGCAAGATCGAAAGCGAGCGCGACGAGGACGGCAAGCGCGTGGCCGCCAAGCGCCTCTGGCTGGAGGCGTCGGAGACGATCAAGGGCACCCCGGCGGCCGACTACCTGGCCGGGCGCGGCATCGAGCTGGGCGAGCTGGGCCGCGTGCCGCGCGCGCTGCGCTTCCATCCCGCCGTGATCTGCGCCGAGCTGTCATGCAGCCGCACCGGCGAGCGCATCCGCCTGCCGGCCATGCTCGCCGCCATCACCGACGCCAGCGGCCAGCACATCGCCACGCATCGCACCTACCTGGCGCAGCACGGCGGCGTGTGGGGCAAGGCGCGGCTGAACAGCGCCAAGAAGGTGCTGGGCGGCTACGTCGGGGGCAGCATCCGCCTATGGCGCGGCGCCAGCGGCAAGAGCCTGGCCGACGCGCCGGAAACCGACGCGGTGGCCATCGCGGAGGGCATCGAAGATGCGCTGACCATCGCCCTGGCCTGCCCGGAGTGGCGCGTGCTGGCGGCTGTCAGCGTCAGCAACTTTTCCAACATCGACCTACCGCCGCAGCTCCGCGACGTGTGGTTGATCTGCGACCGCGAGAAGAACGAGCGCGGGCGCGTGCAGGCCGGCGATGCGCGCGAGCGCGCCGTGCGCCGCTGGCAATCCGAAGGGCGCCGCGTGCGCGAGGCGACCCCGCCGCCTGGCTTCGCGGACTTCAACGACTGGTGGCAGGCGAAGCGCCGCCAAGGGACCGCAGCACAGTGAGCCAAGACATTTCCGAAATCCGTTCCGCGCTGCGCGGGGCGGACGAGCGCGGCGGCGGACAGAAAGGCGAGCTGCCGCCCGACTGCCCGGTGCGGGCGCTCGGCGTGGACGGCGAAACCTGCTGGTACCTCGACGCCCTGGGCCAGCTCCGGCCGCTGGCGCCGCGCGATCACTCCCGCAACGGCTTTGCCCGCCTGTTCACCCCGCGCAACGCCTACCTGCAAAAGACCTGGCCGCGCATGGACAAGGACGGGAACATAACCGGCTATCGGCCGGAAGCCGTCACCGATGCGCTGATGGAAGCCTGCGGCGTGCGCGGCGTGTGGTCGCCTTATGCCAAGGTGCGCGGGCGCGGCGCCTGGCGCACCGAGGACGGCGGCCTGGTGCTGCACCTGGGCGAACAGCTCTGGCAGAACGGCGCCCTGTTGCGGCCCGGCGAGCGCGAGGGCCACGTTTACCCCGTCCTGCCGCGCCGCCCCCGGCCCCATGAGGATGCGCAGCCAGGCGGCGCCGCCGGCCCCGCCGGCGAGCTGCTGGCCCTGCTGCGCACCTGGCGGTGGGAGCGGCCGGAAATCGACCCGCTGCTAATGCTGGGCTGGCTCTGCGCGGCGCAGCTCGGCGGCGCGCTGCACTGGCGCCCGGCCGCCTGGCTGACCGGCGACCGGGGCACCGGCAAGTCCACGCTGCAAGAGCTGGTCAAGCTGTCCCTGGTGGACGGCGAGGGCATTGTCTGCACCAGCGACGCCACGGCCGCGTCCATCCGCCAGCACCTCCAGCATGATTCGCTCCCCGTCGCCTTGGACGAGGCCGAGGCCGAGGAAGATAACCGCCGCATGGAAGCCATGCTGGCCCTGTCCCGCCAGGCCAGCAGCGGCGGCACCGTGCTGCGCGGCGGCCAGGATCACAGCGGCCATTCCTTCCTGGCGCGCTTCCCGATCCTCTACAGCTCAATTCTCATTCCGCCACTGCGGCCGGCCGACCTCTCCCGCATCGCGGTGCTGAACCTGCAACCGCTGGCCAAGACCGGCGCCAAGCCGCCAGCCCTGCGGCCCGACGCCTGCCGCCTGCTGGGCCGCCGCCTGCTGCGGCGCATGGCCGACGCCTGGCCGGGATGGGACGACCGGCTGGACGCTTGGCGGCAAGCCCTGCTGGCGCGCGGCTACGACAGCCGAGGCGCCGACGAATACGGCACGATGCTGGCGGCGGCGGACATTGCCCTGCACGACCACGCCCCCGACGCCGACAGCCTGGCCGAGATTTGCGACGAGCTGGCCAGCAGCAGCAGCCACGAGCGCGCCGAGGAATTGCCGGATTGGGCGCATTGCCTGCGCCACCTGGCCACCAGCACGCCCCCCAGCGGCATGGTGAAGGGCGGCAAGGTGGCGCCCCTCGCCACCTGGCTGGCCATCGCCGCCAACCGCGAAGTGCTGCGCCAGGAGGACCAGCCCGGCGAGATGCGGCGCCCCAACGCCGGCGAGCGCGGCGAGGCGCAAGACGTGCTGGCCGCCTGCGGCCTGCGCTTCATGCCGGCGCTGGGTGCGGATGGCAAAGCGGTGCTGGACAAGGCCGGCGAATGGGAAGGCGCGCTGGCCGTGGCGCATTCGCACGCGCAGCTCCAGGCCATCTTCCAGGGCACGCATTGGGCTGGCCGCAGCGGCGCCGCCGGCGTGTGGCGCCAGAGCCTCGGCCGCGTGCCCGGCGCGATGAAGGGCGCCCCCTGCAATTTCCGGGGCCTCAAGCAGCGCACCACGCTGGTGCCCGTGGCCACCGCGCTGGCTGCCGGCCCGGCCGACTGATCCCCGACCCGAAGCCAGGAGCATTCCCGCGTGACTGCCTCTCCCCATCGGGCTAAGGTGCTGCCGGCGCCGATCCCCGACCCAAGGCCGCAAGGCAAACACCGGCGCCGGCCTAGGACCAGCCTTCCAGCCCCTAGGAAAGCCTTCCAGGGTTTCGAGCGTTTCCAACCGGAACACGCTGGAACTTCGCGGAACGGTTCACTTGTTCCGGCTAACCCACGGAAAACACAGGCGGAATTGCCGACCGGAACGGTCGGAACGGTCGCGCGCGCGTATAGTGCGCGAAGGCTGGCCACCGGCCGCCGCCAGGCTCTCGGCATACATGCGCGCGAGGATTTCTGTTCCGGCTGGGCGCCTTTCCCTTTCGGTTCAAGGGGTTGTTCGGAACAGTATTCCTATATAACCGTTCCGGCATATAGAAACCTCTTTGTTTCCAGAGGCTTGCGCGGAACGCTCGCCGGAACGGTTTGCCGCGGTCATCGGGCGAAGCGTTCCGGCAGCGCCGGCAAGGGTTTCTGCCAGTGACCGCCGGCGAGGACGACGCGCCGCCGTCAGCGGGCGCCCTCAAGATGCGCCGGCACCGCGCCCGCAAGGCGACGGCGCGCCAGGCCACCGCCGAGCTGGCGGCGGGCGAGGCCGCGCCGGTGCAGGAAGCCTTGCCGCTGGCGCCGGCCGGCGAGCTGGAGCCGATGGCGCCGCCGCCCGCGCCGGCCGGCGGCCGGCCGGTGGGCGCGACGGACCGCAAGGCGGCAGACTGGCGCGCCTACATGCTGGCCCGCTACCGCAGCCCGCTGGTGGTGCTGGCCGAGACCTACAGCCGGCCGGTGGCCGAGCTGGCGCGCGAGCTGGATTGCAAGCGGTCGGAAGCCTTCGCCATGCAGCTCCGCGCCGCCAGCGAGGCCGCCGCCTACCTGCACAGCAAGGCGCCGCAGGCGGTGCAGCTCGACGGCGTGGCCGTGGCGCCGGTGGCCATCGGCGTGACGGCCGGCATTGCGGCCAGGCTGGGCATGACGGCGCGGCCGGTGGTCGAAGTCGTGGAAAATCAGGACGATAGCGGCAGCGAAGGCGGGGCAGTCTGATGCGCCGCAGTCTGACAGCCTGCACAAACGCCAGCCATTCCAAGGGCTTGCGCGAGGCCCGGCCGCTGATCGCGCATCAGTGGCTCGCCGGCCCGGCCGCCTACCCTCGCGCGGGCGATGGCGCGCGCGGCGGCGGGCGCGAGGGCGCGCCGGCGGCGGGCGCGCGCGCGACCCCCCGGCACCCCCCCACCCCCCCACCCCCCGCGCCCGTGCGCGCCTTCCTTCCCCCGTACCCGCACGGAGCCTTTCGGCTTTCGGCGCGACCGGCCGAGCGGGGGCACGGGGTCAAGGGCCGCCGGGGCGAGGGTCCGGGTTCGGGAAGCGTGCGCGGCGCGAACAAGGCTGGCCACGGCGAGGGTGGGGGCAGGGCATGAGCGCGACCGCCTGGGAGCCGCCCGGACCCATTAGCCAAGCCTTCCTGGAGACGGACGACGACCTGGCCTTGCTGATGGGGCCGGTGGGCAGCGGCAAGACCACCGTGGGCCTGATGCGCGGCGTGGTGCGCTCGTACTTCCAGCGCCCCGGCGCGGACGGCATCCGCCGCGCCAAGTTCGGCGTGGTGCGCCGGCTCCAAAAGGATCTGGAAAAGACCACGATGCAGAGCTGGTTGCGCTGGTTCCCCAAGACGATGGGCACCTGGCGCGGCGCGGCCGGCGATCCCGCCACCCACACCCTGACGCTGCGCCATCCCGGCGACGGCGGCCTAGTGGAGCTGCGCACCGAGTTCATGGCGCTGGGCGATCTGCGGATTGAGGAAGCCTTGCGCGGATGGGAAGGCACGTTCGCCTACGTGGACGAGGCCGACATCATGGCCCCCAACGCGCTGACCTTCCTGCGCTCGCGCTGCGGCCGCTACCCGAGCAAGGCGGAATTGGGCTGGGCCGGCGTGTGGGGCACCTGCAACGCCCCCGAGGTGGACAGCTACGTGGTGGCCGACTTCATCGAAGAACCGAAGCCGGGCCACAGTTTCTTCCGGCAGCCGGGCGGCCTGGAGCCGGGCGCCGAGAACCTAGCCAACCTGCCGGGCGACTATTACCAGCGCCTCCGCACGCTGATGCCGACGCACGACGCGCGCCGCTTCGTGGACAACAAGCCCGGCATTGGCCGCGACGGCGAGGCGGTCTATCCCGAGTTCAACGATGCGGTGCATTTCAGCGCCACGCCGCTGGCGCTGCTGGAAGGCCGCCCCGTCATCGTCGGCATGGACGCCGGCGGCACGCCCGCCGCTGGCATCTGGCAGCGCGGCGCGGATGGCCAGTGGCGCAAGCTGCGCGAGCTGACGACGCACGCCAAGGACCAAGGCAGCATCACCGGCCCGCACCGCTTTGGCGAGATGCTCCGCGACCTACTGCGCGAGCTGCTGACCGACGCGCGCGGCCAGGTGCGGCACCTGGCGGTGCGCGGCCTGGCCGATCCCAGCGCGGCGTTCGGCGCCGACACCGCGAACGGCGAAAGCTCCTGGATTGATACCGTCGCGCGCGTCGCGGAAATCCCCGTGATCGCGGCGCCGACCAACGACCCGACGCCACGGCGCGAAGCCTACCGCCTGCCGATGGGCCGGCTGATCGACGGCGCCAAGCCCGGCCTGCTGATCGACCCTTCCTGCAAGTTCACGCGCGTGGCGCTCATGCGCGATTACAAGTTTCCGATGATCCGCAGCCCGCACGGAATGCGGCGCGCGGACTCGCCGGCGAAGAATTGGGCCAGCCACATGATTGAGGCGGACCAATACGCGCTGCTGGACGGGCACGCCTGGCACGAAGTCACGGCGCGCCAGCAGCAGGCGCAGAGCGCGCGGCAATACACCGCGCAAACCGACTTCAACCCCTACCGATGAAAGCCACCATGGAAAACCAGCACCGGAAAATCACCGGCTACCGCGAGCTGTCCGCCGAAGAAATAGCGCTGATGAACGAGGTAAAGGCGCTGGGCGCCAAGGTGGGCGAGCTGCACGCGCGCATCGCCGCGCTGCCCGGCATCGACGGCCGCGCCGCCGCCATCGGCAAGACCGAGCTGCAAACCGGCTTCATGTGGCTGACGCGCGCCATTGCGCAGCCGACCAGCTTCTAACCCGAGGGAATCACCTTATGCCCGCAGTCATCATTAAGGGGCCGGCCGGCTCCGGGAAAACGCGGAACGCCACAGCCCTGGCGCGTCACTACCGCAAGGCGCGAGTGGTGGACGAGTGGCGGCAGGGCGATCCGCTCCCAAGCGACGCCCTGGTGCTGACGGCCGAGGACGTGCCCGGCGCCATCAACATCAACGCGGCATTGAAAGCGGCAGGCTTGAAGAGGACCGCATGACCTTGACCCTCAAGCCCGACGCCGCGCCCGAGGCGCCCGCGCCGCAGAACCACGCCACGCCAATGGCCGAGGCCCGCCGCCTGGTGGACCAGATCGAGCGCGGCGAGTTGCAGGACGATGGCGCGCAGCCCGTCACCGCGCGCCTGGCGCCCCGCTTCGCGGACTACCTGGCGCAGCGCGCCGAGGCGCACGGCGAGACGCCGGAAGCGCACCTGGCCACTATCCTGCGGCAGTTCCGGCAGACCGACCCCTGGCGGATCACCGACAGCCGGCCGCAGGCGATGGGCCAGCAGGCCGGCAGCGGGCGGCGCTGACGATGCGCGCGGCGGCGATGCACCCGGAAGCCGTCTGGTTCGTGGCGTTCCTGCCGCGCCACAGCCTGACCGGCTGCGCCTGGTGGGCGCGATTCCTGCATCCCAGCTTCCGGCACGTCCTCGCCTGCCGCGCGCTCGACCTGGAAACCACGCTGCTGGTGAACCACACCGGCCGCCACCTGGTCGTGGAGATCGAGGACCGCAGCGCCGGCCACGTCCTGCGCGAGCTGCTGGCGGAAGGCGCCTCCGTGCTGGCGGTGGAATGCCCCGCCACGCCCGGCGGCGCCCTGCTGCGCGGCCCGATGACGTGCGTTGAAGTCGTGAAGGCCGCCCTTGGCCTGCGCGCGCCCTGGACCCTCACCCCCCGGCAGCTTGCCCGCCGCCTGCGCCGCGCCGGCGCCGCGCCGGTGCTGCCGATCACCCCCGAGCCAATCAGGAGCTAGCCCCGCATGGGTGGGATTTTCTCAAGCAAGGGCGCCAGCACGGCGCCGAGCGCCGCGCAGTTGAAGGCACAGGCCGACCAGGAAGCCGCCGTGGCGGCGCAGGAGCAGCAGAGCCAGGCGCAGGCGCAGGCCGATGCGGCGGCCCGCCGCGTGCGCGGCACCGCCAGCACCGGCCGCGCGCTGCTGCTGGACGACGAGCTGGGCATCGCCGGCAGCAATACCACCCTGGCCAAGAAGCTGGGCGGCTGACGATGGCGCATCTCTCCCCCGAGGCCCTGGTGAAGCGGGCCGAGAAGGCGGGCGCCAAGCGCGACGCCTTCGCGCAGCTCATGCAGGATTGCCACGCCTATGCGCTGCCCGAGCGCGATAGCTGGCAGGGCTACGGCTACGGCCAGGATCGGCACGTGAAGGTGTACGACAGCACCGCCGTGGTGAGCGCCGCGCGCTTCGCCAACCGGCTGCAATCGGCGCTGTTCCCGCCGCAGCAACGATGGGCCAAGCTCGCCCTGCCGCCCGAGCTGGAGGGCGAGGACGACGCGCTGCCGGTCATGGCGGCGCTGGAGCGCGCCGAGGCCCGGCTTTTCGCGCATATCCACGCGAGCAACTTCGACGTGAGCGTAAACGAGTGGGCGCAGGAGATGGCGGCCGGCACCGCCTGCCTGCTGATCGAGAACGGCCGCACCGGCACCAAGCGCACGCGCGCGCCGCTGCTGCGCTTCACCGCCGTGCCGGCCGGCCTGGTGGCCTTCGATGAAGGCCCCTTTGGCGTGGTCGAAGGCGTGTTCTACACGCAGAAGATGCCGGCCCGCCTGGTGGCGCGCACCTACCCCGACGCCACCAACCTGCCCGCCGAGATCACCGAGGCCGCCGCGCGCGACGACGCGCAGGACGTGGAGCTGCTACAGGCGACCTACTACGACGCGGAGGACGATGTTTTCCGCTTCGACGTGCTGCACAAGGCGAGCAAGGCCCGCCTGGTGGAGCGGCAATATCGCACCATGCCATGGGTGGTGACGCGCTGGACCAAGGCGCCCGGCGAGACGCACGGGCGCGGCCCGCTCACGCAAGCCCTGCCCGACATTCGCACCGTCAACAAGCTGGTAGAGCTGATGCTGAAATCGGCCAGCCTGGCGGTGGGCGGGGTTTACACCGTGCTGGACGATGGCGTGCTGAACCCGGCGAACGTGCGCATTGTGCCGGGCGCCATGATCCCGGTGCGCAGCAACGCGACCGGCGGCGCCGGCCCGAGCCTCAAGCCGCTGGAGTTCAGCGGCAATTTCCAGCTCAACGCCGAGCTGCAACAGCAGATGCAGACCCGCATCCGACAAGTCATGTTCGACAATCCGCTGCCGCCGGAAGTCGAAGTTGGGCTGACGGCAACCGAAGTCATCGAGCGGGTGCGGCGCTTCCAGGCCGATACCGGCGCCTTTGGCCGCCTGCACGTCGATGCGGTGCAGCCGGTTGTCCTGCGCTGCATCGACATTCTGGACGAGGCCGGCGAGCTGGCGGACGCCGACCTGGCCGACCTGCTGGACCTGCTGCGGCAGGACACCATCCGCGTGCAGGCCAAGGGCGCGCTGGCCGCCGCGCAGGACCAGGCGGACGTTCAGGCCGTCATGCAGTTGGTGACGGGCACCGCCAGCCTGGGCGAGTTCGGCTTGCAGCTCTTGGCCAATGCGCTGGACACCGAGCGCACGGCGCGGTTCCTCACCAAGCGGCTGGGCATCCCGGCCGAGATCGTGCCGACCGATGCCGAGTTGAAGGCGCGCAAGGACGCGCAGGCGAAGCAGCAGCAGGCCGCGCAGATCATGCAATCGCCCGTCGCGGCGCAGCTCGCCGGCGCGGCCGGCCGAGCGATGGCCGACCAGGCGGCGCCAGCGGAGGCGGCGGCATGATTCGCCTGGTGCAAGGCATGATCCTGGCCGCCGGCGCGCTGGTGGCCGCCGGCGTGCTGATCGCCGCCGGCAAGCTGCTGGGGGTGCTGGCATGACCCGCGCCCGCACCCTGGACGCCATGGGCCTGTTCATCGAGCTGCGCCGCCAGGTGGAGAAGGCCGGCGGCGCGAGCGCCTATGCCCGCAAGCATGGCTTGTCGGTGTCCTACCTGCACGACGTTCTCGGCGCGATCACCGCGCCCGGCCCGCTGATCCTCGACGCCATGGGGCTGCGCAAGGTGGTGCGCTACGTGAAAGCACGGAAGCCGAAGCCGGCGGAACCCCTGCGCCGCAAGGGGGCCGCATGACCGCGCGCCCCTGGAACGTGTTTGACGCACCGCCCGAGGCCGGCCGCGAGGCGGCCGAGCAGCGCCGCACCCGCGCCGCCGACACCGCCGCCGCGCTGGGGCCGCGCGCCGCCGGCTTCCTGCGCGACCGCCTGGCCGCCGAGGGGCCGAGCTACCGCCCCGGCGACAGTTTCGACCTGGCCGCCTGGCGCGAGGGCCGCAAGGCGGCGCTGGCCGAGCTGCTGGCCGAGTTGACCGAAGCCCACACCCCTGGAGCCTGACGCATGTTCATCCGTTCCCTGATCCCCGCCGCCCTGCGCGCCCCCGACGAGGGCGGCGCCGGCGGCGGCACCGCCGACCCCGCCGCCGACCCCGCCGCCGATCCGGCGGCGACCGCGGACTCTGGCCAGGCGGACGACGCCGGCGACGGCGGCCTGTTCGACCTGGCCGACGCGGCCGACCCGGCGCCCGACGCGGACGGCAAGCCGCAGCGCCCAGCCTGGCTGGGCGAAAAGTTCTGGGACGCCGAGAAGGGCGCGCCGAAGGTGGAGGACCTGGCGCGCGCCAACACCGAGCTGCGCACGCTGATCGCCAAGGGCCAGCAGAAGCCGCCGGCCAACGCGGACGGCTACACCGTGCCGACCGTGGAGGGCGTGGCCGACCCGCTGGCGGCGCTGGGCGGCAAGGACGATCCGCTCTGGCAGCAGGTACGCACCGCCGCGCACGGCGCCGGCGTGAGCCAGGCGCAGATGGCGGCCATCCTGGGGCCGGTGCTGGCGGCGGCGGCGACCCGCCAGGCGGCGGCCGGCGACCAGCAGCCGGCGGACCCCGAGGCCGCCGCCCTGGCGATGCAGGAGGCGCGCCGCGCCGAGCTGGCCAAGCTGGGGCCGAACGCCACGCAGCTTGTGCGGCAGACCGGCGCCTGGCTCGCCGGGCTGGAGGCCAAAGGCATGTTCACCGCCGGCGAGATCGCGGCGGCCAAGAGCATGGCCACGGCCGAGGGCGTGCGCTTCCTGGCCAAGCTGCGCAGCCTCACCGGCGAGCAGGCCATCCCGGTGGACAGCTTCGCCGCCGATGGCGCCATGACGCAGGCCGACGCCGAACGGATGATGACGGAGGGCTTTGCCAAGAAGGACATGGCCATGGTCGCCAAGGGCCGCGCCGCGCTGGAGAAGATGGAGCGCGCCGGCGCCCTGCGCTGATGTGCGCAATACGCACATAAATCGGTCGCAAACAGTAGTTTGCGGCTTGCAATGAGCTTGACGCGCACATTTCCGTGAGCGCATTTTGCCCGACGGCAACCGGCGGCGCGGGGCACCTTCCGTTCCCCTCCTCCCCATGGCGGCAAAGCACCCTGCCCCGCCGGTTGCCGCCCACTCCCCCCGTGGCGCTGGGGGGCGCGGCGGCGCCGGCGACCGGGCGCAAGTGACCGCCCCGAGGCTGGGCCACCGGCACACGCCGCCCCCACCAAGCCGAGGCCAACCGGACACGAACAGACGCAATTCCTGTTCGGAGACGGGCTTATGTCCACCGGGCTTTCCGCAGTTCAGAACGCCGAATTTAACAGCCAGGTGAAGGCGGCTTATCAGACCGCCGGCAACCTCACCGGCCTGTGCCGGATCAAGACCGGCGTGGTCGGCGCCAGTCACGAGTTCCGCCGCGCCCAGCGCGGCATGGCCACGCGCCGCGTGCCGCAGACCAACGTTGTGCCGATGGGCACCGGCTACGGGAAGGCCACCGCCTACCTGACCGACTGGAACGCGGCCGAATACACCGACGTTTTCGACCAGGCCAAGACGAGCGTGGAAGAACGCGGCGTGGTGGCCGAGAACATTGCCGGCGCCATCGGCCGCCGCCGCGATCAGCTCAAGCTCGACGCGCTCGACGCGGCGAACCCCTCGCCCACCATCGGCGTGAACATCGGCGGCACCAACACCGGCCTCAACTTCGCCAAGCTGCTGGCCGCTTTCGAGCTGATGAACCGGCGCGCCATCCCGCTGGACAAGCGCATTCTGGTCATCTCGGCGCGGCAGCAGACCGACCTTCTGGGCGTGGAGCAGTTCACCAGCGGCGACTACGTGCAGAAGCTCGCCATCACGGACGGCAAGCTGCCGCCGCTGCTGGGCTTCAAGCCGGTTATCATCGAGGACCGCGACGAAGGCGGCCTGGCTGTCAGCAGCCAGGTGCGGACGTGCTTCGCCTACGACATGGACGCGCTGGGCGAGGCCGTGGGCATGGAGCCGCGCACCGAGGTCAACTACATCCCCGAGAAGACAAGCTGGCTCGCCAATGGCCTGTTCAGCGCCGGCGCCGTGGTCATCGACCCGGCCGGCGTCATCGAGCTGGCCTGCTACGAGTCCTGACGCCGGCCCCTCGCGGGGCGGGCGCCGCCTGCCCCGCTCCCTCTCCATTCGACGCGCAGGGAGCGCAGTAACCATGGCATTCGCACTCGCCGGCTTCTCCAGCGGCGGCGCCAACTCCAAGCCCGGCGTGGCGCCCGGCCTGTTCACCTACAAGACCGCCGACGCGCTGACCGCCGTGCGCGCCGCCGGCTACTTCAACACGGTGCGCGACCAGCTCAACGTTGGCGACCGCATCTATGTCGCGGTGGTGGACGGCACCGGCGCCCTGACCGCCGCCGGCGACCTGATCGTGAACCAGCGCACCAGCACCACGGTGGACACCACCGACGCCACGGCGCTGACCACCACCGACACCGACTAAGGGCAGGGCAGCGCCGTGAAGCTGGAAGCCAACCTGGCCGCGCTCAATGCGGCGCTGACCTTCACCCCCGGCGAAGGGCCGTTCAACCTGGCGCTGGGCGGCACCTTCGTGGCCACCGTGGTGGCGGAAAAGAGCCTGGACGCCGGCGCCACCTGGCTGCCGGTCATGGCCGACGCCTACGGCACGGCGGCGAGCTACACCGCGCCGGGCGTGCTGCTGGCCGAGGAAGCCGAGGCCGGCGCCACCTGGCGCCTGCGCGTGTCCGCCTACACCAGCGGCACGGTTGCCGCGCGCGCCAGCCGATGAGCCGCCGCGCCGCGCTGCGGCCGTCCCTGCGCGGCGCCGGGCGCGACCTGGCCGCCGGCGGCGCGCGCCCCCGCGCGCTGCGCAGCGAGGCCGGCCGCAGCTTCACCCGCGCGTCGGGCGCCCTGGCGCAAACCGCAGATGGCGGATGGCAGGAAGTCGGCGCCAACGTGGAGCGCATCGCCTACGACCCGGCAACCCTCGCTCCGCTGGGCCTGCTGCTGGAGCCGCAGCGCACCAATGCGGTGCGCAACCCGCGCGCCGAAGGCATCGTGACGGGCACCGTGGGGCCGGGCGGCGGTACCGGCACCACCAACATGCCCGCCAACTGGTGGCTGCCGAACCATACCAGCGGCCTTGCGTTGGACATTTCGCCGGTCAGCTACGCCGGAATGGCCGGCGTGCGGCTGCGCTACTATGGCACCGTGACGGGCAGCAGCGGCACCGCCGAAACGGTGGAGTTTGAGCAGCGGTCCGCCATCCCCTGCACCGCCGGGCAGAAGCGGGCGCATTCCTTCTTCTACCGCTTGGCGGCGGGAACCTTCCCGGCCGGCGTCAGCTTCAACACCCGCACCATCGCGGGCAACAACAACCCCGGCTTCTCGCTCGTCACCAACACGTCGGAGCCACAGACCACCCCCGACGCCACGCTGCGCCGGGCCGAGCGCTCCATCACCATGAACGCCGCGCTCACCACCAACCCCACCGTGGTGCATGGCGCCCACATGACGGGATGGACCACGGGCACGGTGCTGGACTTCACCGTGGATCTGTTCAGCCCGCAGTCGGAGCCGGACGCCGAGTTCTGCACCTCGCCCATCCTGCCGCCGGCTGGCTCGCCGGCCGCCAGCACGCGCGCCGAGGACAACTTGCAACTCCCGCTCGCCGCGCTCGCCGGCCTGCCGCCCGTGTTCACCCTGCTGGTGCGCTGGCGCGACCTGGCGACCAGCCAGCCCACCGCCAACCTGGGCGTGCTGGCGCTGACGGACGGCACCAGCAACAACCGGATTATGGCCTTCCAGGCGGCCGGGGCGGACACCATCGCCGCCGTGGTGCGCAAGGCCGGCGTCGGCGCCGGCCCGGTCAGCGTCGGCCCGGTCAAGCGTGATGGAAGCTGGAACAGCTACGCGCTGACCCGGCGGGCGGATGGCATCGCGCACAGCCTGAACGGCGGCGCCGCGCGCGCCGTGGCCGTCGCCTGCCCCGAGCTGGCGGCGCTCACCGATGGCCTGCGCGCCCTCTCCCGCGCTCCCGGCGCGGAACCCTACCCCAGCCAGATGGCCGTTGCGACGATCTACCCGCGCCCCATGGCAGACGCGGCCCTGCAAGCCCTCACCGCTGGAGCCTGAGCATGTCGGAGTCCGCCGCCTTCTACGATTATGCCTGGTACGGCAGCCCTGACGATGTGACCGCCTATGTGGCCGGCCGGCCCAACGTGGTGCTGTCCGAACCGCTCGACGGGCTGCTGTATTTCACCATCCGCAGCACCGTGCCCCTGGAGCTGCCCGCCGGCCTGCTGCCCATCGGTCCGAATCTCTCGGCCCGCCTGCTGGGCTTGTGGCAGGGCGCCGCCGGCGACGTGCCCAGCATGGTGACGCGCTTTCAGGCGCGCGAGGCGTTGCGCCAGATGCCCGGCGCGACCGAGGGCCGCAGCCTGTTTGACGAGGTGGACGACTACGCCCGCACCACCGGCGGCACCGTCCTGGCGGCCTGGAACGAGGCCCTGCACTTCTACCGCGACAGCCCGCTCATCCTGGCGCTGGCCGCCATCTTCCTGCCCGACAGCGGCGCCGAGACGAGCGCGCAGCGTGTCGATGCCCTGTTTCGCCTGGCGGCCACGATTTCCGCCTGAGCGCCCCGCCATCCCGACAAGGAACCCCCCATGCAGCGCCTTCCCGCCATCCTCCGCGAGCCGTCCACCTGGCGCGGCCTGGGCCTGGCCCTGAGCCTGGCCGGCATCACCGCCGGCCCCATCCTCACCGACGCGGTGGGAACCGCCGTCATCGCCGGCCTGGCCGCCTGGGAAGTCATCCGCAAGGAGCTGCGCCAGTGACCGGCCAGCGCATCAGCACGGCGACCGTGGCCGGCCCCGCCCGCCCCCCGGCGGACCCGGAGCTGGCCATTCCGCCGCTGCCGCCGGTGACGTTGGACGACGCGCTGGCGCGCGCCGGCCTGCGGCCCGTGGCGGCCGACCCCATCACCGTGAGCGGCATCCCGGTGCTGGCCGTGGGCGACACCGAGGCCGCCGGCGCCACCATCGCCGCCAGCCACCCCCGGAGCTGGCGCAACAAGAACCCCGGCAACCTGCGCACCATCCCCGGCACGCAGGAGTGGAACGGCTGCATTGCCGAGGACACCGCCAAGGGCGGCCCCTTCGCCATCTTCGGCAGCCGCGTCATGGGCTGGCGCGCGCTGTGCGTCTGCCTGCTGACCTACCGCAACAAGTACGGGCTGCGCAGCGTGCGCGCGATCCTGACGCGCTACGCGCCCGACATGGAGAACGACACCGCCAGCTACGTGGACCATGTGGCCAAGCGGCTGGGCGTCTCCCCGCTCGACCCCATCGACGTGACCGACCCTTACGTGATGCGTGAGCTGTTGCTCGCCATCGCGGCGCATGAGGGCGGCCAGGCGTGCCCGGCCTGGCCGGACGCCGAGCTGGTGGAAGGCATGAAGCTGGCCGGGCTGCGCGGCCCCGGATGACCCCCGCCCCGGCTGGCACCACGGAGGCGCGCTTGCGAGTCCTGGAACGCGACCAGGCGGTGCATGAAGCCGTCTGCGCCGAACGCTACAAGGGGATCACCTTGCGGCTGAACATCGTCATGGCCGCCCTGCTGCTGCTGCTGGGCGCCGCCGCCTCCGGCAACCCCGTGGTGGCCGCCCTGCGCGCCGTCATGGGAGGCGAAACGCCATGACCGCTGCCGCCGTGGTGCTGTGCAACCAGGCCCTCCGCCTGCTGGGGGACGCCGCCATTGCGTCCTTCGACGATGGCACCGACCTGGCCGCGACCTGTTCGACCCTCTACCCCGACACCGTGCGCGGGCTGCTGCAAAGCTACCCGTGGCGCTGGACGCTGGCCAAGGTGCGCCTGGCGCGCCTGGCCGACCGGCCGGTGAACGAGTGGACCTATCAGCACGCCTTGCCGCCCGACCGCCTGGTGCTGCGGCAGTTGTTCCCCGGCGACGCGGAACACCTGCCGCCGGTGGCCGACTATGAGATTTTTGGCGACAACGTGCTGACCGACTGCCCGGACGTGTGGGCGGACTACCAGCGCGAGACGGACCCGGAAACCTGGCCGCCGGCCTTCCGGCTGCTGATGCGCTACGCCCTGGCGGCCGAGCTGGCGGTGCCCGTCACCAGCTCGACCAGCGCGGCGGACTACTGGCGCGGGCAAGCCTACGGCACGCCGGGCGAGGCCCGCAGCGGCGGCCAGATGCGCGTCTGCCGCCAGCTCGACAGCCAGCAGCAGCCGCCGCAGCGCATCGAGGATTTCCCCCTGATCCGCGCCCGCTTCGGAGGCTGACGCATGGCCGGCGCCCTGCAACTGCAATCGTCCTTCACCGCCGGCGAGCTGGACCCCGGCCTGGCCGGGCGCATCGACGTGACCAAGTATTACGCCGGCGCCGAGCTGCTGCGGAACGTGCTGGTGCGCCCGCAAGGCGGCGTGCGCCGGCGGCCGGGCATGGCGCACCTGACCGAGTTGCCCGATGGCCTCGACGGCGTGCGCCTGGTGCCCTTCGCCTTCAACACCGAGCAGACCTATTGCCTGGCGCTGACCGCCGGCATGTTCCGCGTGTGGCTGGCCAACGGCACGCTGGTGCATGAGCAGGCCGGTTGCCCCTGGAATGCGACCCAGGCCAGCCAGATGAACTATGCGCAGAGCGCCGACACCCTGCTGCTGTTCCATCCCGATGTGCCGCCGCAGCGCATCCGGCGCGGCAACTCGCACGACGCATGGACGCGCGACGCCATGCCCTACGCCAACTTGCCGACGCACGATTATGGCGCGGTGACGCCGGCCGGCACGATCACCCCGAGCGCGACCAGCGGCACCGTGACGCTGACCGCCAGCCAGGCGACCTTCACCGCCGATCATGTCGGCTGGCAGCTCGCCGGCAACCAGGGCCGCGCCCGCATCACCGCCGTGGCCAGCGCGACCAGCGCCACGGCGGACGTGCTGGTGGCGCAATTCAAGAACACCGACGCCTTTGCGGACTGGAGCCTGGAAGAACCCGTGATGAACGCCGCGCGCGGCTGGCCCGAATGCGGCACCTTCCACGCCGGCCGCCTCTGGCTGGGCGGCTTCCGCGCCCGCCCGGCCACCCTGATGGCCAGCGTGGTGGCCGACTTCTGGAACTTCGACCAGGGCACCGGCCTGGACGACCAGGCGATGTATTGGACCATCGGCACCGACCAGGTGAACGCGATTCACCAGATGATTTCCGGCCGCACGCTGCAAATCCTCACCAGCGGTTCGGAGCATGTCATCGCGACCGAGCCGCCCATCACGCCAACCAACATCTACGTGGGCGAGCAGACCCGGCGCGGCATCAAGCGGTGGTGCCGCGTGTGCGAGGTGGACGGCGCCAGCCTGTTCATTCAGGCCGGCGGCGCCGCGCTGCGCCAGTTTCTCTATGACAACGTGGAGGACGCCTATCGCAGCGATCTGCTTTCCCTGCTGGCGGCGCATCTCATCAAAGACCCGGTGGACATGGCCGCCCGCAAGGGACAGACCACCGACGACGCCGACCATGTGCTGCTGGTGAACCCGGACGGCACCATCTCGGTGCTGACCACGCTGCGGGCGCAGGAGGTGGCCGCCTTCTCCCGCTGGGAAACCGCCGGCCAGGTGCGCGCCGTGGCGGCGCTGCTGTCCGGGGAAGTGTTCTTCGCGACCGTGCGCGGCGGCAGCCTGCGCGTGGAGCTGTGGGACGAAGCCCGCTTGCTCGATAGCGGCGCCCTTGTCACCGGCACCGACCTGACGAGCATCAGCGGCCTGGCGCATTGCGACGGGCTGACGCTGCGCCGGCTGCTGGACGGCGCCGACAACGGCATCGGCCTGGTGACGAACGGCACCCTGGCGCTGCCGCTGCCGGCCGCCCGCGCGGAAGTCGGGCTGGACGTGCCGCTGGCCGTCACGCCGATGCCGGCCGAACCGCGCCACGCTTCCGGCGCGCTGATCGGCCGCAAGTGCCGCCTGGTGAACGCCACGGCGCGCGTGCGCGACACCGGCAGCTTTGCCATGCGCGGGCAACCCGTGCTGACCCGCACCCTGGGGCTGGCGCCGGCGCCGACGCTGGGCAGCGCCCCGCCGGTGCAGACCACGGACGTGACCGTGCGCGGACTGATCGGCTGGCAGGAGCGCCACAGCCTGCCCATCACGCAGGACGTGGCCGCGCCCTTTGAGCTGCTGGCCCTCTCCATCAACCTAGGATTCGCCGCATGACCGGAGTTGTGGAGGTCCTGGCCGTGGCCGGCAGCGCCATGGCCGCCGCCTCGCCCTATGTCGCCGCTGCCGCCGCCGTCGCCGGCGCCGGCCTCACCTACGCGCAGAGCGAGCGCCAGGCGCAGGCGATGAAGGACCAGGCGAAACAGCAGGACTTCGCCGCGCAACAGGCCGCGCTGGCGGGCCGCAGCCAGGCGAACGGCATCAACGCCGCGCTGCGCGCCACCCTGGCCAGCCAGCGCGCCCGCTACGCCGCTGCCGGCGTGACACTGGAGGGCACCCCCGACACCGTGGCCGCCGCCAGCGCCGCCGAGGCCGAGCGGCAAACCGCCCTGGCCCGAGGCAACGCGACGATTGCCGCCGAGCAGCGCCGCATCCAGGGCACCAGCCTGCTGGACGAGGCCGGCCGCACCAGCGCCGCCGGCACCGTCAACCTGGGCCTCTCCCTGTTCGGCACGATGGACCGCAGCCTGGCGCGCACGCCGGGCACCGTCACCACCGGCAACAGCGGCAGCAACGCCAGCCGCACCCGCACCGCCGCCCAACAGGCGGACTATGCGCTGGGGCCGCTCTACTGATGGCCCGCATCCCGACCCTTTCGGCCGCCAGCGGCGGCGGCATCCTCCCCGGCGTGCCGGCGATGCCGCGCAGCATCCCCGGCGGCAACGCGGTGGGCGGCCTGGCTGCCCGCATCGAGGCGCTGACAGCGCAAAAGCAGAACCAGGCGGACCAGATCGCGGCGGACGCGGCCACCACCGCCGGCGACCAGGCCGGCGACGCCAGCCCCGGCGCGCAGATGGAGGGCGGCGGCAGCCTCTACCGCGCCGCCTTCAACCGCGCCGCGACGGACAGCAGCCTGCGCCGTTTGCAGATCACCGCGCGCGACCAGCTCGACCAGCTCGCCCGCGAGCATGAGGCCGACCCGGAGGGATTCGCGCAGAAGGCCGCCGCCTACCGCGACGGGCTGGCCGGCGGCCTGCCCGAGACGATGCGCACCGCCTGGCTGCGCGGCTTCGACACGCAGGCGCAACCCTTCGTCAACCAGGCGCGCGACCGGCTGGAGCGGCGCACGGCGGACGAGGCCCTGGCCAGCTTCAACGAGCTGCTGCCGCGCCGCACCGCCGCGCTGGAGCGCCTGGCCGGCCAGGCGGCGCGCGGCGACCAGGCCGCCGCCCGCGCGCTGGAGCAGGAACAAACCGGCCTGGTGCTGGACCTGGCGCGGCTTGGCCCGCGTTCCGAGTTCACTTTGGCCGGCCGCCACTTCCCCGCCGACCCCAGCCGCACCGGCGCCCGCAGCGTGGCGCAGCTCACCGAGATGCTGGCCGACAGCGAGGCCCGCCGCACTGACGCGGCGACGCTGGCCGCCTGGCGCGCCGCCGGATCTTCAGAGGCGTGGATTGACGGCTGGACGCGGCAGCGCACCGGCGCGGCGCCGGCCGGCGGCCAGGCCCTCGCCTCGCCCGAGCGCCTGGCCGCCCGCCTGCCCGAGAGCTGGCGCGGCATCGTCGCGCAGGCGGCCGAGGACAACCGCCTGCCGCCCGCCATGTTCGCCGCCCTCATCGGCCTGGAGAGCGGCGGCAAGGCCGGCGCGGTCAGCGCCGCCGGCGCCGTGGGACCGGCGCAGATCATGGCCGCCACGGCGCGCGATCCCGGCTACGGCGTGCCGCCGCTGCCCGAGGCGGCGCGCACCGACCCGGCGCAGGCGATCCCCTGGGCGGCCAAGTACCTGGCGGCGCTGCGCGACCACTTCGGCGGCGACATGGCCAAGGCCCTGGCCGCCTACAACGGCGGCGCCAAGCGCGTGGAGAACGGCGAGCCGCTACCCGAGGAAACCCGCAACTACGTGGCCACCCTGCTGCCGGCGACGGCGGCCGGTGCCGCGCCGGCGGACATGCCGCTGGCCGAGGTGCGCCGCGTGGAACGGCTGCTGCGCAGCGAGCTGGCGGCCGACGAGCGCGCCATCCGCGAGCGCCAGCAGCAGGCCCGCACCGAGCTGGAACCGCTGATGCGGGAAAATGCCGCGGCCATCGCGGAGCAGGGCCGGCCGGTGCATTCGATCACCGACGCGCAGCTTTCCGCCGCCGGCCTCAAGCCCGACGCCATCGCCCGCTATCGCGCGGCCGAGCGCGCCGGCCAGTACGGCTTCCAGGCGCAGGAGGAATTGCGCGGCGCCGACACCCCCGAGAAGGTGCAGGCCATCGCGGAACGCTTCGCGCCGGGCGGCGAGATGTTCGCGGCGGACCCGGCGCTGGCCGCGCGCATCCTCGACCGCGCCCGCGCGCGCGGCGTGGCGGTGCGCGGCGCCAGCCTGGCGCAAGACCTGGCCGACCGCACCGCCGAGGCGAGCGCGACCGGCGAGGCGCGGCCGATCACCCGCCAGGAAGGCGCCGCCGCCGGCCTCACCCCGGAGGAAACCGACAAGGCCAACCGCGAGCTGGCGAAGGCGGCCGAGCTGGGCCGCATCACGCGCGAGGGGCTGACGCAAAGCCCGGCCGACCGCACCGCCACCCGTGCCCGCCTGGCCATCGAAGGCGACCAGGCGAGCGAGAACGCCGCCCGCCTGCAAGCCTACGAACGCGCCTGGCGCGTGCAGGACGAGCAGCGCGAGAAAGACCCCGCCGGCCTGGTGGTGACGGGCAGCAAGCCGGCGCAAGCCCTGGTGCAGCGCATCGCCGGCGGCGAGCTGGACGCCCTGCCGCAGTTGGTGGACCTGCTGACGGCCGAGCAAACCCGCATGGGCATCCCGCCGGCGCAGCAAAAGCAGCTCCCCGCCGCGCTGGCCGACGCCCTCACGCAGCAGGTGTTGCGCGGCGCGACCGCCGGCGACCGCGTGACCGCCACGCGCGCCCTGCTGGACCGCATCCCCGAGGGCGCGGCGCGCCGCCAGGTGCTCGACGCCATGGGCGGCGCCGGCCTCCCCGAAGGCGTGCGCATCGCCGCCGGCGCCGCGCCGCGCATCGGCATGGCCCGCGCCATCCGCCTGGCCGACGAGCTGGACACGCAGGCCAAGCAACTGAACGTCACCCCGCAACTGCGCAAGGAGGCCGACACCACGGCCGGCGCCATCTTCGACGGCGAAGCCGGCTGGTTCGGCGGGGACGACGGGCTGGGCACCCTGCGCGCGGCGCAGTACCAGGCGACCGGCCAGGCCGCCTTCCTACGCGCCGGGCAGGACGCCCGCGAGCGCCTGGTGCGCGTGGCGCTGGTGCGCGGCGCCGGCGCCGGCGGCAGCCCCAGCACGGCGGACGTGCGCGGCGCCTATGCCGACTTGTTCGGCGGCGTGCGGATCATCAACCGCCCCGGCGACGGCGTGTTGGTGGCCGCCCCCACCGGCACCGACGCCGACGCCCTGGTGCGCGGCCTGGCGGCGCTGCGGGACCGCGAGCTGGCGCGCGTCATTCCCGGCGACACCCCGGCCGCGCAGCAGGCCCGCCAGGCGGCGGCGCGCGGCATGTGGGTGGACGCCGGCGCGGGCTTCGCCTTCTACCCGGCCAACACCGGCGCGCCGCTGGCCGCCGCCGATGGCCGCGCCCTGATCGTCACCGCCGAGCAGGCCACGGAAGCCAGCGCCACGGCGCCGGGGCGCCATGACGCCACGGCGCCAGGACAGCCGCACAACTGGGCGCAGCGACAACAGCACCGCTTCCGCGAGCGCCTGGCGGACGAAACCCGCCGCATGACCGAGGGCGCCGGCCATGAGTGACGAAACCGCCTGGTTCACGCCCGAGGCGCCGCGCTTCGGCGCCGACGCCACCAGCCTGGCCGAAGGGCTGGCCGAGAGCAGCCGGCCCGGCTTCGGCGCCTACCTGGGCGCGCAGTTCCAGGAAGGCGCCTGGGGCACCATCGCCGGCCAGGTGCGCGCCAACAGCCGGCTGCACCAGGCGGAAGTCTGGGCGCCGCAAGCCGAGCTGGCGCCGCTCGACCGCACCGCCTGGCAGGATTCCGCCTATGCGCGGCCCGGCCTCGACTGGCGCGAGGGCATGACGATTGCCGCCGCCCGCGCGCAGGCGGAAATCTACGACGAGAACCAGGCCCGCCGCAGCCTGATTGCCTCGCGCGGCGCCGGGCTGGCCGAGGGCGCCGCCGGGCTGGTGGCCGGAATCGCCGGCGGCCTGGCCACCCCGGAAAACTTCATCCCCTTTGCCGGCCCGGCGATGCAGGCGGCCCGCGCGCAACGCGCCTGGGCTGGGCTGCGGATCATGGCCGAGGGCGCCGAAGCCTGGACCGCCGGCACGCTGCGCCAGCGCCTCGCCGCCGGCGCCGCGCTGGGCGCGCTCGACGCGACCGGCGGCAACCTGGTGGCCATGCCCTTCACCGTCGCCGGCCGGGAGGGCTTTGGCGACGAAGTGACCTGGGCCGACATGGTGCAGGATTTGGCCTTCGGCGCCGCCGGCGGCGCGCTGCTGGGCGGCACCCTGGGCGCGGCGCTTGGCAGGCCCGCCAGGGCGCCCGCCGCCCCGTCCGCCCCCACCCTAGCGCCCGGCGCGGCCGAGGCCCCCAGCGCCCCGCCGGGCGCGCCGCTGGCCCCCGCCCCGCACGCGCAGGCCGACGACGCGCTGCGCGCCCTGGTGCAGACCGCCGACCAGGTGGCCAGCGGCCTGGACGTGAACCTGGCCATGGCGCCGCCCGAGGTGCGCGCCGCGCTGGAGGCGGCGCAACGCGAGCTGGCCGAGCTGCGCGCCGCCGCCGGGCCGACGATCACCGGCGACGGCGTGGCCGACCGTGCCGCCGCCCGCGTGGGCCAGGCCGCCGGCGCCGCCGCGCCGGGCGCGGAGTGGCGCGCTTCGACCCCCGCCGGCATGGAGGTGGCCGGCCGGTATGAGGTGGTCGAAGCGGCCGATCTCATCACCAGCCACACCGCCGACTTTCAGACCAACCCCGCCTTCGCGGCCGAGCTGCAACCGCGCGAGCGCGGGCGCGAGGAAGCCCAAGCCCAGGTGGCCAACATCGCCGCCCGCCTGCGCCCCGAGGAAATCGAGGCATCGCCGCTGACCACCACCGGCGCCCCCATCGTGGGACCGGACGGCCTGGTGGAAAGCGGCAACGGCCGCAGCATGGCGGTGCGCCAAGCCTATGCCCAAGGGCTGCCGACCGCCGAGGCATACCGCGCGTACCTGGTGCGCCAGGGCTTCACCGACGCGGCCCACATGCAGGCCCCCGTCCTGATCCGCCGCCGCACCACCGAGCTGGACGCGGCCGGCCGCCGGCGCTTCACGGCCGAGAGCAACGCCGACACCGTGGCGCGCATGACCGCCGGCGAGCAGGCCCGCGTGGACGCCGGCCGGCTGACTTCGGCCGAGCTGCTGACCCTGCAACCCGGCGCGCTCGACAGCGCCACCAACGGCGCCTTCATCCGCGCCTTTGTGCAGGCCCTTCCCGACAGCGAGCGCGGCGCCATCAGCAGCGGCGGCGAGCTGACCCCGGACGGCCTGGTGCGCGTGCAGCGCGCCTTGGCCGCCCGCGCCTATGGCGACGCCGCCTTGATCCGCCGCATGTCCGAGAGTCGCGACGGCGCCGCCGAGACGCTGGGCAAGGCCCTGCTGGACGCGGCGCCGGCGCTGGCCCGGCTGCGCGCGATGATCGAGGCCGGCCAGGTGCGCCCCGAGCTGGACAGCCTCCCCGCCCTGGTGCGCGCGGTGCAGCGCATCCAGGCGGCGCGGGACGCCAACCTGCCGCTGCGCTCCGTGCTCGACCAGCTCGACATGTTCGACGGCGGCGCCGGCCCGGCGGAACGCGCCTGGCTGCAACTGCTGTTGCGGCATCCCGTGCGCGAGGAGGTGGGCGGCGTGGGGCGCCAGGTCCTCGCCGCCCGGCTGGAAGCCTACGCCAAGGCGGCGGCCGAGGCGCCGAACGACGGCGACATGTTCGGCGGCCCGCCGCCCGGCCTGGGCGACGTGCTGCGCGTGGCCTTTCGCGAGGCCGGCCTAGACGCGCCGGCCGAGCTGCGCGGCCTGACCGCCGACCTGGCCCGGCCGCCCGAGCTGATCCCCGAGCCGCCGCCGCCCGGCGAGGGCGGCCCGCGCCAGGCCGACCCGGTGGCCGCCGCCGCCGAGCGGCTGGGCTTCGACATCGACGCCCGCGCCGCCGAGCTGGAGGCCGCCCGGCTGATCGAGCGCGGCGAGCTGCCGCCCGAGCTGGTGCAGCAGATCGAGGACGCCGCCGAGCTGGCGGCGACGATGGAGAAGGCGCCCGAGATTTTCGAGGCCGCCGCCGCCTGCGCAATCCGAGGATGACCATGGACGCAATCGAAGCCATTGCCCGCGTGACCCACGAAGCCAACCGCGCCTGGTGTGCGGCACACGGCGACCACACGCAGCTCGCATGGGAGGACGCGCCGGCCTGGCAGCGCGACAGCGCCATGGCCGGCGTGCGCTTCCATCTAGCCAACCCCGACGCCGGGCCGAGCGCCAGCCATGACGAATGGATGCGCCACAAGCTGGCGGAGGGCTGGACCTATGGCCCGCACAAGAACCCGGAGAAGAAGGAGCATCCATGCATGGTTCCTTTCGAGGAACTGCCGCCGCAGCAGCAGGCGAAGGACCGGCTTTTCCGCGCCACGGTTCACGCGCTCGCGGCGCCCTGACGCCATGACCCCACACGACCACGGCGCCACGGCGCCACGGTGCCCAACCGCCGACCGGCTGGCCGAGCTGGCGCGGCTGGGCGAGATCGAGCGCCAGGCCCGCGCGCTCTACCGCCTGTTGAGCGAGAACATGCAGGGCGAGGCCCCGGCCATCTGCTTTGACACCAGCAGCGACGAGATGGCCGAGCGCCTGGCGCTCGCCCTCGACTGGCTGGGGCTGGCGCTGGGCGAGGCCATCCCCGACGTGCCGCCCGAAAGCGTCAACTGATGGGTGTTTCCCCCGAATGCGTCGGCGCCGTGGTGGCCGCCAGCGGCAACCGCATGACCGACGCCGAGGCCGCCGAGCTGATCCGCTACACCGAGACGCTGCGGCGCGGCGAGGAAGCCGCCGGCAACCTCGACGGGCTGGACGCCCGCGTGCGCCAGCGCGCCGCCGAGCAGGCCGAGCGCGCGCAGATCGCGGCGGCCGTGGCCAGGAAGCACGCGGCGTTGTCCGCCATCGCCTACTCGCGCGGCCTGGCCGACCTCAACCGCCTGGTGGCCGCCGGCCTCGACCGGCGCAAGGCGCTGCTGGCCTTCCTGGAGGGCAGCAGCCGCAACGTGGAGGGCGCCCGCGCCAGCGTCGCCGCCACGGCCCTGGCCTACCGCACCCGCTTCATGCGCCGCATCCATGACGCCATCACCCGCGACCCCGAGTTGCGCGACCTGGTGGAACGCGGCGACCCGGCCAGCGCCGACGCGGTGCTGCGCGAGATGCGCGAGCTGCGCGAGAGCGGCAAGCCCGGCAGCACCGGCCACACGAAGGCCGCCGAGCTGGCGCGCATCTACGCCCAAGCGGCCGAGGAATCCCGCCTCGACCTCAACCGGCTGGGCGCCACCATCGGCAAGCTGGACGGCTGGACGCCGCAGAGCCACGCCAGCGACCGCGTGGTGAAGGTGGACCGGGACGAGTGGGTGGACTTCATCCTGCCCCGCCTCGACCGCGAGCGCACCTTTCCCGGCCTGGGCGACGAAATGGTGCGCATCACCCTGCGCGACATTTACGACACGATCATCACCGGCGTGGACCGCAACGGCAGCGTGGCCGGCGAAACCGGCCGCGTGGGGCCGGCGAACCTGGCCAACCGCCTGAGCAGTTCCCGCGTGCTGCACTTCACCGACGCGGACGCCTGGCTGCAATACCGCGAGCGGTTCGGCAACGGCCACATTCACGATGCCATCCTGGGCCACCTGAACGCGGCGGCGAAGGCGGCGGCGCAGATGGACCGCCTAGGCCCGAACCCCGAGAACACCCTCACCCGCCTGCGCGCCGAGCTGGAGCGCCAGGCCGCGACCGATGAGCGGCTGACCCCGCAGCAGCGCCAGGCACAGGCCCGCGCCGTCTCCCCGACCAACCGGGGCGGCACCGTGCAATCCGCCTGGGCCGAGGTGTCCGGCCTCACCGCCACGCCCGTGGCCGTGCGCGCCGCGACGATCGGCACGCAGGTGCGCGCCTGGGAGAGCATGGCCAAGCTGGGCGGCGCCGTGCTGTCCGCCATCACCGACCTGCCGGTGCGCGCCGCCGCGCTGCGCTACCAGGGTAAGAGCGTGCTGGCCGCCGGCGCCGAGAACCTGGCCGAGTTCTTCAAGGGGCGCGGCAGCACCGCCGACCAGCGCCGCATCGCCGCGCAGATCGGCGCCGGGATGGACGGCATCCTGGGGCACATCGCCACGCGCTGGGGCGCCGAGGACATGCCCATGGGCAAGTGGCACAAGGCGCAAGAAACCTTCTTCCGCCTCTCCGGGCTGACCTGGTGGACCGACGCCATGAAGGCCGGCAGCGTGCGGATGCTGTCCCGCTGGATGGCCGACAATGCCGGGCTGACCTGGGACGGCTTGGGCGCCCGCTACCAGGCCACGCTACGGCAGCACGGCATCAGCCCGGCCGAGTGGGACGCGATCCGCGCGACCGCCTGGCAGGCCGATGACGGCGCCCGCTACATCACCCCCGACCGCCTGGCGCAGCTCCCCCGCACCGTGCTGGCCGGCCTGGCGCGCGAGCGGCTGGAAGCCATGCAGAAGGGCTTGGCCGCCAAGGCGGCGCAGCGCGCGCAGCACACCGCCACGGAAGCCGGCTGGGTGCAGCGGCGCACGGAGAAGTTCCGCGAGAGCCTGGCGCGCAGCCGGGCCGCCTTCGAGAAGCGCAGCGCGCAGCGCGCCGAGGGCGCGGACGCCAAGGTGGCCAAGGCGCGCGACGCCATCGCGGAGGTGGAAGCCCGGCTGTCCGAGCTGGCCGAGTTCCACCAGGCCATGGCCGAGGGCCGCGCCTGGCAGGAGGCCGCCCCCGAGGCCGCGCCGGATGGCAGCCTGGCCGCCCGCAACGTCAACCCCGAGACGGGCGAGCGCCGCCGCCTCTTCCAGGGCAAGGCAGAAGATTGGCTGGACACGCCGCCCGAGCAGCGCACCTTGCGCGCGCAGGGCGAGGAACGCGCCCGCCTCGACCGGCTGCGCCGCGCCATCGGCAACGTGCGCCGCGCCACCAAGGGCGCGGACGTGCGCGAGCTGGAGGCGTTCGATGCGCACTGGATCGAGCGGGAAGCCGAGCTGGCCGAGTTCGCCCACCGCATGGACGTGCGCGCCAAGCAGCGCCAGGCCCTCAACACGGCCGACACCCTGGAGTGGCAAGGCCGCGTGGACCAAGCCCTGGCCGACACCGCGCGCGACCTGGACGTGAAGCTGCGCCGCTTCTTCGCGGATGAGATGGGCTTCGCGGTCATCGAGAGCGACGCGCAGGCCCGGCGCATGACGATCCGAGGCACGCAGGGCGGCAGCATCACCGGCGAGCTGACCCGCTACCTGGCGCAGTTCAAGGCGTTCCCCGTGGCCTTCAGCAACCGCGTGCTGGGCCGCGCCGTCATGGGCTATGGCCCCGGCGAGCGGATGCTACAGGGCCGCAACGCCGGCGTGCTGCTGGCCGGCCTGATGGTGGCCGGCTACGCGGCGATCACCGCCAAGGACGCGGCGCGCGGCCAGGCCCCGCGCGACCCCACCAAGCCGGGCACCTGGCTGGCCGTGCTGGTGCAGTCGGGCGGCGCCGGCATCTATGGCGACTTCCTGTTTGCGCAGGCATCGCGCTTCGGCAACTCGGCGCTGGAGACGGCGGCCGGGCCGGTGCTGGGCGCCGGCGCCGGCGCCGCCAACCTCTGGGCCAAGGTGCGCAGCGGCGACGCCAAGGCCGGCGAAGTGCTCAACTTCGCCCTGCAAAACACGCCCTTCCTCAACCTCTGGTACACGCGGCCGGTGCTGGACTTCCTGGTGCTGAACGCCGCGCGCGAGGCCCTATCGCCCGGCTTCCTCAAGCGCCAGCAGGATGCCCGCCGGAAGGACTACGGGCAGGAGCGCCTTTACCCGCCAACCGCCTTTGCGTTCTGAGGCCCCCGCATGAGCATCAAGACCATGCCGAACCTGCCCCGCCGCGTGCGCTACAGCGCGCAGGCCGGGCAGACGGCTTTCCCCTTCGCCTTCCCCGTGTTCCTGGACAGCGACCTGGACGTGCGCCGCTACCGCGAGGCGGTGCCCGGCGGCGAGCGGGTGGAAACCGTCCTGGCGCTGGGCGGCGACTACCAGGTGACGGGCGCCGGCGTGCAGGAGGGCGGCGCCGTGGTGCTGAACCTGCCGGCCGAGGAAGGCGACCTGATCGTGTTGCGCTCCGCGCAGCCGCACGAGCGCGCGACGGTTTACAGCAACGGCGGGCCGATGCTGGCGGAAAGCCTGCTGGCCGAGTTCAACCGCCACACCATCGGCCAGCAGCAGTTGCGCACCGACGCCGGGCAATCCCTGCGCCTGCCGGCCAGCGACCCCACCGACCTGGCCGAGCTGCCGGCGCCGCTGGCCCGCGCCAATGCCTGGCTGGGCTTCGGCAGCGCCGGCGAGTTGCAACTGATCCCGCGCGGCACCGAGGCCGGCGGCGCCTACCAGCAGCTTGGCGCCGGCGCCGTGGTGCGCACCGTGCAAGACGAGCTGGCCTTGCGCGTGCATCCCCGCCAGTTCGGCGCCGCCGGCGACCAAAGCCAGGACGACACCCTAGCGGTGCAGCGCGCCGCCAACCTGGCCGCCACGCTGGGCGCCGTGCTGGACCTCGACGGCGAGTTTCTGGTTTCCGCCCCCATCCTGGTGCCGGCGGCGGCGGCCGGCGTGCGGCAGTCGGGAACCCTGCACTATGCCGGCCCCGAGGGCACCGCCGGCCTGGTCATTGGCGAGGGCGGCGGCATCCGCTGCCAGGCCAAGACCTACAGCGGCTTGCGCGTGATCCGCACCAG
>Ga0180218_1000491_pt1 | contig 36192 bp, 27 predicted proteins | sample eDN3rd37CKraftBY_FD_151334 | JGI IMG/M metagenome (GOLD analysis project Ga0180218, IMG submission 151334) | Enriched backyard soil microbial communities from Emeryville, California, USA - eDNA 3rd pass 37_C Kraft BY (version 2) (version 2) | ecosystem: Environmental > Terrestrial > Soil >... | reverse complement strand
CAATCCAAGCCGCGATCCATCCGGCAGCGGCTGCGTCACCAGGCCGGCGAACGCATCGTCCCACGTCATCGCTACATGCCGGTCGTCCGGCTGCTGCGGCAAAGCCGCATGCGCTGCCCGCGCCAGCCACTGCGCGGCGTAGTGCGCCTGCAGCCGCGCGGCATGCAGATAGACAAAATTGGCGCGGGGAACGTCCTGCCAGCTCATCGGCCACCACCTCGATCAAACAACGGCACCATACCGCCGCGCCGATGAATCACAAGCCACACGCGCTACGACTTGAAGCGCGCCGCCAAGGCATCGGCGTTCTTCGCCAGGAGGCCGAGGTCGCTGCCCACGGCGACGAAGGTGTAGCCCCAGGCGATGAACTTTTTCGCCTCCTCCTCGTTCGGCGTGAGAATGCCGGCAGGCTTGCCGATCTTCTTCAGCCGCTTCACCGCGTCCTCCAGCGCCGCCTGCACCTCGGGGTGGCCCCAGTTGCCGATATGGCCGAACGAGGCCGCAAGATCGTTCGGACCGATGAAGACACCGTCGATACCCTCGACAGAGGCAATCTCCTCGATCCGCGCCAGCGCCTCGCGCGTCTCGACCTGCACCAGCACGCAAATCTCGCTGGAGGCATTCTTCAGGTAGTCCTTCACGCGGCCGTACCGGCTGGCACGGCCCGAGCCGGTGATGCCGCGCACGCCGCCCGGCGGATAGCGCGTCCACTCGACCGCGCGCTTCGCTTCTTCCGGCGTTTGCACGAACGGCAGCAGCAGCGTCTGCGCCCCGATATCGAGATATCGCTTGATGAGCACCATGTCGTTCCACGCCGGGCGCACGATGCACGACGCGGTGCCCGCCTGCGCGGCCTGCAACTGCAGCAGCACGTCGGGCACGTCGCTCGGCGAATGCTCGGTGTCGAGCAGGAGCCAGTCGTAGCCCGAATGCGACACGAGTTCGGCTGCGATCGGGTTACACAGGCTGCACCACAGCCCGATCTGCAATTGGCCCTTGGCAATCGCATGCTTGAAGGCGTTGCGTGGCATATCCATGATGTTTCTCTTTCTCAAACCGTCGCGCGGGATGGACGCCGCCGCCACCAGGCCGCGCCGGCATCCGCCCTCAGACGAATTGCACCGAAATGCCGCCGAGCGGGCCGAAGTCGCCGTGCACCGTGTCGCCCTTGGCCGCGAACACCACGCGGGTGAACGAACCCGCGAGCACGACGTGGCCGGGCTCGAGCGGCGTGCCCATCGACCCCACCTTGTTGGCGAGCCACGCCACGCCCATCGCCGGATGGCCGAGCACGCCGGCGGCAAGGCCCGTCTCCTCGATCTCGGAATTCTTGTACATGATGCCACCGACCCAGCGCAGGTCGATGTCCATCGGACGCACCGGCCGGCCGCCCATGACGATGCCGGCAGCGGCGCCGTTGTCGGCGACGGTGTCGAAAATCTTGCGCTGATCCTGCACGCGTGCGTCTACGATCTCCAGCGCAGGCACCACATAGTCGGTGGCGGCCAGCACGTCGGTCAGACTGACCCCCGGCCCTTGCAAACGCTTGCCGAGGACGAAAGCCAGTTCCACCTCGATCCGCGGTTTGCAGAAATCCGCATGGGCGAGCTTGGCGCCGTCGGCCACGATCATATCGTCATGCAAATAGCCGAAGTCCGGTTCGTCGATGTTGGACGAGCGCTGCATGGCCTTCGAGGTCAAGCCGACCTTGTGGCCGATCAGCTTGCGGCCGGCCGCGAGCGCCCGCTTATGAACCAGCGTGGAAATCGCGTAGGCGTCTTCGATCGTGATGCCCGGATAGGTCGTCGAAAGCTGGACCGCCTGCCTTCGGGTCTTGCGCGCCTCGATAAGAATATCGGCGGCCTTGTTGCGATCGGCATCGGACAACATCGGTGACCCCTCCTTTTTGCTGTGCCGATCCTTGAACGGCCGCAATTTGAAAATCAATCCGTCACGCGCAGTTTTTGCGGGCTGCGAAGGGCGTGCGGCGCAAGGCTCTTCACGGAACCGCCTTGGCGGTCGCCTTGTCCATCAGGGCGAGCAGCCCCTTCAACAGATCCATTGGCGTCGGCGGGCACCCCCTGATGACCAGATCGACCGGCACCACCGGAGCGACCGACCCGACCGTGGCATAGCTTTCCGAGAACACGCCGCAGCCTGCCGCACAATCGCCGATCGCGACCACCCATTTCGGCTCGGGCATCGCGGCGTAGGTGCGCTCGAGCGCGACGCGCATGTTGTGCGACACCGGCCCGGTCACCAGCAGCACGTCGGCGTGACGCGGCGACGCCGCGAATTTGATGCCGAACCGCTCGACATCGTAGATCGCGTTGCTGAGCGCATGGATTTCCAATTCGCAGCCGTTGCACGAACCGGAGTCGATGGCGCGGATGGTGATGGAACGGCCAAACAACCGGCGCGCGCGGACATCGAGCGCGCGGCCGAGCTCCGCCAGCAATGCCTCCTCGCCGCCAACAGGTCCCGCATCCGGCTGCGGCGCAGAAACGGTGACAGGCCTTGCGAACAGCGATCGCAGCAGCAGCGTGCGCATCAGAGATCGTGCCCCGAGTACGAGCAGTTGAACGACTTATTGCACATCGGAAAGTCGGCAATGATGTTGTTTTCGGCCGCGGCCTCCAGCAGCGGCCATTGGAACCACGACGCATCGCGGGCATGGCAACGCGCGATACGGCCATCGACGATCCGCACCCACACCAGAACGTCGCCGCGGAAGGCCTCGACCATCGCAATGCCTTCGCAGGCGCCCTCATGCGACGGCAGTTCGGCGCGCACGTCTCCCGACGGCAAATCCCCGAGCCAGCGCCGCAGCAGCGCGATGCTTTGAGCGACCTCGCGGATGCGGATCCAGATGCGTGCATCGACGTCGCCGTTGGTCAGCACCGGCACCTCGAACGCGGCCTCGCCATAAGGCGCATAGGGACAATCGCGGCGCGTGTCGAAATCGCGGCCCGACGCGCGGCCGATCACGCCGCCCGCCGCCCACCGCTTTGCCAGAGCATTGTCGAGAATTCCCGTGCCGCAACTGCGATCCTGGATCGAGGGCGTGGCGTCGTAGACCCGCACCACCTCGGCAAACGGCTTCTCGATCTCGTCGAGCATCGAAAGCAGCGAACGCGCCGCGCCGGGGCCGGCATCCTCGACGCCGCCCGGCACGATACGATCCATCATCATCCGATGACCGAAGGCACGGTCCGTCGCCGCCAGCACGCGCTCGCGGAGGATGCCGCAATGAGCATGGAGGATCGGGAAGGATGCATCGTTGCAGATCGCACCCACATCGCCGACATGATGCGCGAGACGTTCAAGCTCGGCCATGACGCCGCGCAGGATCACCGCGCGCGGCGGCGGCTCGACCTGCAACGCCGCCTCGACCGCGCGCGCGAAGGCAAAGCTGTACGCCACGGTGGAATCGCCGCTGATGCGCGCAACCACACGCGCCGCGCGCTCCATGTCGGCATCGGTCAAAAGCCCGTCGATGCCCTTGTGCGTGTAGCCGAAACGCTCCTCCACGCGCACCAGCGTCTCGCCGTTCACGCTGAAGCGGAAATGGCCCGGCTCGATGACGCCCGCGTGCACCGGCCCGACCGGAACCTGATGGACGTCCTCGCCCAGCACCGGCAGGAACTCGTAAGCCGCCGGATCGCGTCGCGCGGCAGGCGGCCGCGCGCCGAGCGGCGCGCGCACACCCCAGGCGCCGTGATCGAGCCACGGCCGGCGGTCCGGCAGGCCGAGCGGCGCAAAGCCATAGAGATCGCGCAGCGCACGCTCGAGCCGCAGCGCAGGCGGGTGAAAGCGGCCGACCGACGGGAAGTCCTCGTTGCGTGTGCGCACCGAGACGACGCACGGCCACGCCTGCCCGGCGACGCGCAGCGCCATGTGGACGTTGTCCTTCTCGCCCCACAGGCCGAGCAGATCGCCGCCACCCTCCCCCAGCGCCTGCGCGATCGCGGTCCAGGTGTCGTGGTCGATCTCGTAACGCGGCCACGGCCGATGACCGGCCACCGCCCCCCGGTCCGCGATCAGCGCCGCCAGTCGTTCGCTCATCGCCGTCATCCCAATTGCGCCGCCACCAGCCGGAACCAACGCACGATCGGCTCCGGCAGCCACAGGCCGGCCATCAGCACCAGCGCCATATGCAGGAACAGAGGCACATAGGTGGCTTTGACCTCGCCGCCCGGCCCGGTCGGCTCGCCGAACAGCACGTTTTGCAGGCGCAGGATCAGCGCGCCGAAACCGACGATCAAGCCTGCCACCAGCAGGACCGCCAATAGCGGGTGGCGCGCGAAGCTCGACGACACCAGCAGGAATTCGGAGGTGAAGACCCCGAAGGGAGGCATGCCGACGATGGCGATGACACCGAGCGCCAGACCGACGCCGAGCACCGGATGGCTCACCGACAAGCCCTTGATGTCGGCGATGCGTTGCGTGCCGATCGCCTGCGCCACATGGCCGACGGCAAAGAAGATCGCCGACTTGGTCAGCGAATGCATGGTCATGTGCAGGAGGCCGGCGAAGTTCGCGAGCGGCCCGCCCATGCCGAACGCAAAGGTGATGATCCCCATGTGTTCGATCGACGAATAGGCGAACAGCCGTTTGATGTCGCGTCGGCGGTAGAGCATGAACGAGGCAAACAACAGGCTCGCGAGGCCGACCACGATCAGGACGAGGCCGGCGTCGATGGTTCCCGGCGCCGCCGCGAGGATCATCTTGAAGCGGAGCAGCGCGTAGAGCGCGACGTTGAGCAGGAGCCCCGAGAGCACCGCGGAGATCGGCGTCGGGCCTTCGGCGTGGGCATCCGGCAACCAGGCGTGGAACGGCGCAAGCCCGGCCTTGGTGCCGTAGCCCACCAGCAGGAAAACGAACGCCAACGACAGCAACGCGGGATCGAACTTGACGGCGTTCTCCACCATCAGATCCCAGGCCATCGACGGCAGCCCCTCGCCCAGCACCTCTTGCGCCACGAGATAAACCAGGATGGTGCCGAAGAATGCGAGCGCGATGCCGACCGAACCGAGGATGAAGTATTTCCAGGCGGCCTCGATGGCTTCCGGCGTGCGATAGATGCCGACCATCATCACCGTCGAGAGCGTGGCGACCTCGACCCCGACCCAGAGCAGGCCGACGTTATTGGCGAGCAGCGCCACGTTCATCGCTCCGACCATCGCCTGGTAGAGCGCGTGATAGAACCGCAAGAATTCCGGCGTGAGCCGGCCGATCGACAGCTCGTGCCCGATATAGCTGGCGCTGAAGATCGACGTGGTGAAGGCGACGAACGTGGTCAACGCCACAAGATAGCAATTGAAGTCGTCGACGATCAGGATGTCGCTGCGGTAGCGCGGATAGACCAATAGCCACGCGCCGGCCATGAACGTCAGCGCCGAGGCCAGCATGTTCAAGAACGCAGCGACGCGATAGCCGGGGGTCACCGCGAGGACCACCACGGCAACCGCCGGAACCGCCAACAGCGCGTGCAGCGGATCGATCACCCGTGCTCTCCCTGCTCGCCGCGGAACCGATCCATCCCGCTCACGTCCACGGTGTCGAACCGCTCGCGGATGCGGAACACGAAGACGCCAAATACGATGAAGGCGATCAGGATCGAGAACGCGACCGAAAACTCGACCACAAGCGGCATCCCCTTCGCGCCGGAGGCCGCCAGCACCAGGCCGTTCTCAAGCGACATGAAGCCGACGATCTGCGTCACGGCGTTGCGCCGGGTGATCATGATCAGGAGGCCGATGAGGATGACCGCAAGCGCGAACGCCAAATCCTCGCGCACCAGCACGCTGACGTTGCGTCCGACCGGCATGACGAGAAGCATGGACAGGGCGACGAGGCCCAGGCCCGTGAGCATCGTCGGGCCCGCGCCGATCACCTCCTCGATCTCGCGCTGAATGCCGAGCCGCCGCACGATACGGTGCAGCGCGAGCGGGATGACAATGGCCTTGACCGCAAGCGCGATCGCCGCGGTGATCAGCAGATGCGGCGCATCCTGGATCACCGCCTGCCAGGCCACCGACAGCGACAGCATCACGGCCTGCAGCGCGAAAACGTTGAGAACGGCGGTGATGCGGTCCTGGTAGAGCAGCACGAAGCTTAGCACCAGCATGGAGCCGGCGAGAAGATGGGCGATGTCGAAGCCGATGTGATGCGCCATCAGAAGCTCCGCGACACGAACAGCAGGAACACGGCGAGAGACGCCGCCGCGAACGCTCCGCCGAGGAATACCGGAACGCGGAATACCCGCATCTTGGCGACCGCCAGCTCGCCGACCGGCAGCAGGATGGAGAGCACGATGAGCTTGGCGAGATAGCTGCCGAAGCCGAGCATCATGGCATCGGCACTCTTGTCCGTGGTCGCCATGCCGAACGGCAGGAACAGGCAGGAGAACAGCGAGAAATAAAGCACGAGCTTGAGCGCGGCGGCGGCTTCGATCATGGAGAGGTGGCGGCCGGAATATTCCAGCACCATCGCCTCATGGATCATCGTCAACTCAAGGTGCGTTGCCGGATTGTCGATCGGAATGCGCCCGTTCTCGGCAAGCGCCACCAACACGAAGGCCACCATCGCGAGGCCGAGCGACACCCGCAAGCCCACGCCGGTGTCGGCAAAGGTGACCGCGACCGCGGAAAGCTGCGTGGTGCCGGCGATCAGCGCCATGGTGAACACCACCAGCAGCATGGCAGGCTCGGCGAGCGAGGCGATCATCATCTCGCGCGAGGCGCCGATGCCGCCAAAGCGCGCGCCGGCATCCATGCCTGCGAGCGCCAGAGCGAACCGCCCCGTCGCCAGCAGCGCGACGATGGCGATGAGATCGGCCGACCAGGAGAACATCAGGTCGGTGGCGTAAGTCGGGATCAGCGCAGCGGCGACCCAGGTGGTGGCAAACACAAGGTAAGGCGCGACGCGATAGAGCCACGAAGCGTCCATCGCCAGCACCGCCTCCTTGTGCACGAGCTTCCAGAGGTCGATGTAGAATTGCCACACCGGCGGGCCGACACGGCGAAGAAGACGCGCCTTGACCTTGCGCGTGATGCCGATGACGAGCGGCGCCACGATCAGCACCAGAAACATCTGCGCGGCCTGCGCCAGAAGGTCGAGCATCAGCGCCATGCCGCCACCACCAGCAGGAGGAGCACCAGCGTCGCGAACACCAGCGTCAGATAGCGGCGGATGGTAAGGAACTGGAAGCGGTTGAGCCTCCCCGCGAGACGCCACACGCCGCGCGCGGGGGGGCCGTAAAGGAAGCGCCACGCCGGGTCCATCACCTTGAGACGATGGCGCGCGGCGCGCGTCTCGCCGGGGCGCGGCATATCGACCGTCTCGCGCACCAGGAACAGCGTGGTGGCAAAGACGCGGCGGATCGGCATGGCGAAGCCCGAGCTGGAATATTGCGTCAGCGGCGATGGATCCGGATAGCCGCAATCCCAGAGCGCGCTCCGCCGCGTGGCGCGCGAGGCCACACGGTGGATGAACATCGCCGTCAGCGTGCCGGCGGATACCAGGAACAGGAGGATGATGAGGCCATCGTAGGAGCTGCGGCTTTGCGCGATCGGCACGATCGAGGCCCAGGACAGGAAGGTCTGTGCCGGCATGCGCGCATCGACGAGGCCGTGCACCACGGGCGCGAGTGCGTCGATCACAAGCCCCGGCAGCACGCCGGCGATCACGCAGAGCCCGGTCAGGATGAAAACCGCCGCGAGCGAGAACCGATCGACCTCGCACGCGGCTTCCGCCGCCGGCCGCCGCGGCCGGCCAAGGAAGACCAAACCATAGGCCTTCACGAAACACGCCGCCGCGAGCGCGGCAGCGAGCGCCAATAACGCTCCCACCATCGGGATCACGAAGCGCAGACCCCACTGCGGCAGGTCCGGGCCGATCAGGATCGCCTGAAACGTCAGCCACTCGGACACGAAGCCGTTGAGCGGCGGCAAGGCCGAGATCGCGGCGCATCCGATCAGAAACGCGAAGGCGGTGCGCGGCATGCGATGGATCAGCCCGCCGAGGCGATCCATGTTGCGCTCGCCGGTGGCGCTCAGCACAGCGCCTGCGCCGAGGAACAACAAACTCTTGAAGAGCGAGTGATTGAGAACGTGGAACAGCGCCGCGGTGAGCGCCAGCGCCGCCGGCACGCCCATGCCGTCGGCATGAAACGCCAGCGCCAGGCCGAGCCCGATGAAAATGATGCCGATGTTCTCGACCGTGGAATAGGCCAGGAGCCGTTTCAAGTCGCGCTGCATCACGGCCAAGAGAATGCCGACGACGACCGTCGCGCCGGCGAAGGCCAGAACCACCAGGCTGGTCCACCACTCAAGCGGCGCGCCCACGAGATCGAACGCGATCCGGACAAATCCATAAATCGCGACTTTGGTCATCACGCCGCTCATCAGCGCGGAGACATGGCTCGGCGCCGCCGGATGCGCGAGCGGCAACCACACATGCAACGGAACAAGACCGGCCTTCGAACCCGCGCCCACCAACGCCAACAGGAGCACGAGCGCAGCCACAACCGAATCCGGGTGGCTCGCGCGGATCGCAGCAAAGCTGTAGTCGCCGCCCGTCCCCGTCAGCACGCCGAACGCGAACACCAGAACGAGCGTGCCGAAACTCGCCATCAAGAGATAAACATAACCCGCGCGCGTGCTCTCCGACGAACGATGGCCCGCCACCACCAGCGCCCACGACGTCAGCGACATGAACTCCCACGCAATCAGGAATGAAAAGGCATCGTCCGCCAGCACCACCAGGTTCATGCCGGCGAGATAGGCGGGAAAGAACGGCAGCACGCGCAGCCGAGCCGTTTCGTGCCGGCCATAGCCGAGCGCGTAAAGGCTTGCGACGACGCCGCCGAGATTGACGACAACGAGAAAGAACGCGGAAAGCGCATCGACCCGAAAACTGCTGCCAGAGCCGGACAACCCGATCGGCAACGCGAGCGTATCGGCAGGCGCACCGCCCAGGAGATGGCACAGCGCCGAAGCCAAGCCTGCCAGGCACGCAACGAGGCTGGCGCCGTAAACCAGCGGCGAGCCGAGCGACCACCGGCTCGCCACAATCGCCGTCGCCGCGATGCCGAGCAGGCCGGCTACGCACCACAATCCGACAATGGCCGACATCTTTTACGCGTCCCAGGCCCACCGACAGCCGAAGCCGCCCGGAGGCGGAATCCAGTAGCCTCACTGAAGCCTCAAGAAGCATGGAACCGCGAGGGATTTCAACAAGGAACGGCCCCCATCGCACATTTGTGGACAGGAGCCGCGAGGCCGATACGCGACAATTTTTGGACGATCTTGGGTCTGCCCAGGCGCCGCAACCTTACCCCTCATCAATGACGGCGCCGCGACAGCGGAGGCACCGCGGTGAAGCCGAACCCGTCCGCGCCACCCTCCCGATCACGAAAAGCGCCCACGAATGCACCAGGAATTCCGCAATTGCGCCAAGCTCCGGTGCGAGGGGAAACGGAAATCGCCCCTTCCCAGGCTTTGCGGGGAACCGCCATGCATCGCACCGTTTTCCGGCGCACCATGCGCCACGCCGCCATGTCATTGAGCCTGTTGCTCGGCGTCACGCTTGCCGCAGCGCCCGCCGGCGCCGCCTGCACCGGCGACCATTGCCGGGCCGCCGCATCGACCAAGGCAAAACCGCTGAACCTGATGCGGTTCATGGACCAGGGCCCGCCGGCCGCCGGCGCACGCAAAGCCACGCCGCAACGGCGCACAGGCTCGCATGCGCGGCGCGCGCAATCGAAGAAGCGCGCGACAGCCAAGGCGACCACGCAAACCAAGCCGACGGTGACGACACCGGACAGCGTGGCGGATGCTGCGGCGACCGACGAGAGCGCGGCGCGCACAAACACAGACGCCAACGCGGATCGGAGCGAGCCGGCGGTTCAAGTGGTCGATGCGGGCGAATTCAACGACATCGACCGCAAAGCCGACGAGGCTCCATCATCGACGGCCGGCGAGGCTGCGGCCGATGCGATCGCACTCTCCGACAGCGATCAAACCGCAGAGTCGCAAGCCCGCCGCGCGCTGGCCGAAGCCGCCCGCGCCGCCGCGGCCCAAGCTGCCGAAGCCCAAGCTGCCGAAGCCCAAGCCGCCGAAGCTCAAGCTGCCGAAGCTCAAGCGCAACAAACCGAGCCCGCCCAAGCTCAACCCCGAGCCCGTGACTCATGGATCGGCTGGGCATGGTCGCTCGTGGAATCCACCGCTGTCGCGGTCGCAACGGCCATCCACGCGCTGATCGGATGATGCGCTCGCCGCCGCGATCTATCGCGACAGGTGCTCAAGCTCCGGGAACGGCTCGTAGGTCGCGTCCTTGCACAGTTCGCGCGCGTTATCGACCATGCGGTCGAGCCGGCCGTCGATGAACAACACGATGCTTTCCTTGGGCGCGGCGTATTGTCCGTCGCTTTTGCGCGCCGCGTAACGCAGGCACACCGTGTAGCGGCGCAACCCGTCGACCTCACGCAGCGCCGGCTGCGACGCGAAGGCACCGCGCACGCCGGTGGGATTGTTCAGATACGTGCGCATGAAGGCGACGATATCCGCCTTGTAATTGCTCGGCGGCGTCGCGTTCGCTTGCTGCAGCCGCTCCTGCCGGTTCGTCCACTCGCTATTGCAGCCCCCAAGCGCAAGTGCCGCGAGCACACACACCAGAGCTTGCAGCCCGATTGTAGAGCCGATCACACACCGCATAGGGATTGCAAACCGTCGCTTCCGAATCCGCCGCGCCCTTTGCAATTATGCAGGCCGCGCCGACCTCGCGCCAGCCTTTCCGTCTTGCAGGCGTGCAAATCGCGTCGATGTCGCACGGTGCGCCTGCGAGATCAAACCGCAGGGACGCCATGCGCCGGGTCGCTTGCTTGCGCGGGAACTCGCAGCTACGCTTCGCGCGCTTGCCGGAAAACACGATCCAGTCATGGAGCGATTTATGTCCGACACATTCGAGAACCATTGCTGGAAAGACATCGTCCCAGCCGACGTTCTCGACATCTACACCCACTATGAGCGCCGTGTGTTCGTCGGCCCCTCGCCGGCGCTTCTGGCCATCGACCTTTACGAGTTGGCCTACCAGGGCGGACCGAAGCCGGTCGCCGAATTGCATCGCACGTATGCCAGCTCCTGCGGCGAAAACGCCTATGCCGCGATCGAACCGACCAAGCGCCTGTTCGCCAGCGCGCGCGCGGCAGGCTTGCCGATCTTCTACACCACCGGCGATACGCGCCCGGACAGCCTGCCGGGCCGCGTCAACCCGACGCGGCGGCAGAAGGTTCCGCACGATCCGGCGCTTTTCACCATCAAGCCCGAGTTCAAGCCGCAGCCGGGCGACGTGGTCCTCACCAAGCAGCGCGCCAGCGCGTTCTACGGCACGCCGCTGATGGCGCACCTCACGCAGCTTGGGATCCAGACCGTTATCATCTGCGGCGAAAGCACCTCGGGCTGCGTGCGCGCCTCGGCGGTCGATGCCTATTCCAACGGTTTCCACGTCGTCGTGGTCGAGGAATGCTGCTTCGACCGCAGCATGCTCTCGCACAAGGTCAACCTGTTCGATCTGCACCACAAGTATGCCGACGTGTTGCACATCGACGAGGTCGTGACACACCTCGAAGGCATGGCTGTTCGGAAAGCGGGCTGACAACCATGAAGCCACGCTCCTACGGACCCTTCCCCTATTCGCCGATCATCGACCGCCCGCGACTGGAATGGCCGAACGGCGCCCATGTCGCGCTCTGGATCATTCCGAACATCGAGTATTTCTCGCTGGAGGAGCGGCCGGGCGGCTACGGCACCGGCAAGGTGCCCGATGTCGTCATGTGGTCGGAGCGCGACTACGGCAATCGCGTCGGCGTCTTCCGCATCATGGACGTGCTCGACAAGTACGGCATCCGCGGCACGGTCGCGCTCAACTCCAACCTTTGTGCCCAGCATCCCCGCATCATCGAGGAAGGCGAAAAGCGCAAGTGGGAGTGGATGGGTCACAACGAGAGCAACACCCGTCGCCTCAACGAGGCCGCGCCCGGCGAGGAGACGAAGATCATCCGCAACACGCTTGCCACCATCGAGAAGGCCACCGGCAAACGGCCGAAAGGCTGGCTCAGCTCCGGACTGCAGGAAACCTGGGACACCGTGGACCTTCTGGCCGAGCACGGCTGCCAATACGTGGCGGACTGGTGCAACGACGATCAGCCCTACGCGATGGAGCTGGACCACGGGCGCTCGCTGATCGCGATGCCCTACACCCAGCAGCTCAACGACAAGTCCGCCATCGAGCACCGCTACAATACGGCCGAGCAGTTCTGCCAGATGATCTGCGACCAGTTCGACGTGCTCTATCGCGAGGGTGCGAAGTCCGGCCGGGTGATGGCGATTGCGCTGCACCCATACCTGATCGGCGTTCCGCACCGCATCGGCGCGCTCGACAAGGCACTCAAATACATCTGCAAGCACAAGAAGGTCTGGAAGGCGACCGGCTCGGAGATCGCGACACACTACGTGGCGCAGGCCTCGGGAGCGCGATCCGAACGCAAAGGCTCGACAAAACGAAAATAATCCGGGGGGAACGACGATGATGAAGGCACTCCATCGTATCGCTTGTCTCGTTGCGCTTGGCTTCTCACTTCTGCTCGCACCGCCCTCGCAGGCCGCCGACACGGTGACCATCGGCACCGTCGGCTCCGCGTCGGCCAATCTCTGGCCGGTCTTCATCGGCCAGCAGAAAGGCTTCTTCACCGCCGAGAATCTCAAGATCGATGTGGTGTTCGTGCAATCGAGCGCCAACACCGTGCAGCAGCTCGCCGCCGGATCGCTCGATATCACGATGTCCACCGGACTGGTCGATCCGATCCGCGCCATCGACCGCGGCGCGTCGATCGCGATCATCCGCTTCGAGGCGCAAGCCCCGCCCTACGCGCTGCTCGCAAAGCCCGCCATCAAGACGATGAAGGACCTCAAGGGCAAGGTCATCTCCGTCGGCGGAGCCAAGGACATCACGCGGATTTACGTCGAACGGATGCTTGAGCCGAACGGCGTGAAACGCGGCGAGTTCGACATGGTGTACGCCGGCGCGACCTCCGCCCGCGCCTCCGCGCTGCTGGCCGGCGCGGTCGATGCCGCCATCCTGCTGCCGCCGTTCAACTTCCAGGCGGAAGCGGCCGGCTTCAACAGCCTCGGCCTGACCGTGACCTACGCGCCGGACCTGCCGTTCTCGGGCACCGTGGTCAACACCAAATGGGCCAAGGACCACATCCCGCTGCTCAAGCGGCTTTTGTCGGCGCACGCCAAGAGCGTGGAGTGGTTCTACGATCCCAAGAACAAGGCCGAGGCGGTCAAGATCCTGGGCTCGGTCAGCAGCCTCAAAGCCGACGATATCGAGAAATCCTACGACTTCCTCGTGAAGAACAACATCTTCGATCGCTCGGGCACGATCTCGCGCACCAAGATGAATGCGCTGATCGACGCCTTGGTCAGCCTGGGCGACGTCCAGGCCAAGGGCAACATCGAACGCTTCACGCTGCCGGAGGTTACCCGCGTCAGCGACTGACGCCGCACCGTCGAACGCAAGGCATCGTGCAACGAGGAGTTTCGTGATGCGAAAAGCAATGACCGGCGCGGCGTTCGCCTTGATGCTCGGGGGCTTGTCCGCGCTTCCGGCCGCGAGCCATGCGCAAACCATCACCGCCGGCGCCGTCGGATCGGGCTCGACGACGATCTGGCCGCTCTATATCGGTATCGACAAGGGCTTCTTTGACGCCGTAGGCGTCAAGGTCGAGCCGGTGTTCGCGCAATCGTCCGCCGCGATTGCCCAGCAGGTCGCCGCGGGCTCCACCAACCTCACCGTCGGCAGCGGCATCATCGATCCGATCCGCGCCATCGAGAAAGGCGCGCCGATTGCGATCTGGCGGATCGACATGCAATCGCCGCCCTACGCGCTGCTGGCCAAGTCCTCGATCAAGACGATCAAGGACCTTAAGGGCAAGACCATCAGCATCGGCGGCGCGAAGGACATCACGCGCATCTTCGTCGAGCGCATGCTGGTGCCCAACGGCGTCAAACCAGCCGAGGTCGATTACGTCTATGCCGGCGCGACGTCGGCGCGACTGTCCGCCCTGCAAGCCGGGGCGGTTGACGCCGCGATCCTGACGTCGCCGCACAACTTCTACGCCGAGGCCGCGGGCTTCAACAATCTCGGCTGGACGGTGGAATACGCCAAGGACCTGCCGTTCTCGGGCGGCGCCGTCAATCGCGCCTGGGCGACCGCCAACAAGGCGACGCTCGACAAATTCATCGCCGCCTACAATCGCAGCGTGGTGTGGTTTCAGGATGCGAAGAACCGCGACGAGGCCGTTCAGATCATGATGAAAGCCGGCCGCCAGAAACGTGAGGACGTCGAAAAGAGCTACGACTTCCTGCAGAACGGCCACTTCTACGAACTGACCGGCAAGATTTCCAGGAAGACGCTCGGCTCGCTGATCGCGGCGCTCCAGCAACTCGGCGATCTGCCGCCCGGCTTCTCGGTCGACCGGCTGGTCATGTCCGGCGTGTCGGAGCTGACCAACTGACATGTGGTCGTTCGTCCGTCAAAACTATCTCGCCGGGATCGTGTCGGTTTTGGGCGGCCTCCTCATTTGGGAGATCGTCAGCCGCTTCCTGATCGCCAACGCGCTGTTCCTCGCCTCGCCGACCCAGATCGTCTACGCGATCTACGAATTGTCGCTGAGCGGCCAGATGCAGCGCCACATCGCCATCAGCGCGGTTGAATTCGCGCTGGGCTACGTGATCGCCAGCGCCATCGGCATCGCCATCGGCTTCGGCATGGCCGCCAATGCCCGCTTCAAGCAGGCGATGCAGCCGTGGATTTCGGGGCTTTACGCCACGCCGACAATCGCGCTCGCGCCGCTGTTCATCCTGTGGCTCGGCATCGGCATCTGGTCGAAGGTTCTGGTGGTGATCTTCCTGGTGCTGTTTCCCGTCACCATCAACACCGAGGCCGGCCTGCGCACGACCAGCGACCGGCTGATCGAGATGCTGCGCAGCTTCGGCGCGACGCCGCGCCAGATTTTCTTCAAGGTGTCGCTGCCCTCCGCCCTGCCCTTCATCCTCGCAGGGCTCAAGCTCGGCATCGGCCGCGGCCTGATCGGCGTGGTGGTCGCGGAGTTGTTCGGCGCGCGCGCCGGTCTTGGCCAACTCATCAGCCAGGCCGCCGACGCCTTCAACATGCCGGAGCTGTTCGCCGGCGTCGTGGTGCTGGCCGTCGCGGGCATCGTCATGACGGCCGGGTTCGGCTGGCTTGAAAAGAAGCTCGTGCCCTGGACAAAAGATTAGCGAGGCGCGCGCGATGAGCGATACGGGATCGGCCACCACGGGCGCCGCGAGCACGGCACCGACGCCGAAGCTGCAAACCTCCGGCCTCAACAAGTGGTTCGGCAGCCTCGAGGCGGTGCGCGACCTGAACGTTACCGTGCACCGCGGCGAGTTCGTCTCGCTTGTCGGGCCGAGCGGCTGCGGCAAGACCACGTTCCTGCGCATGGTCGCGGGCTTGGAGCCGATCACCTCGGGCACGGTGCTGCTCGACGGCCGCACCCTCAGCGGCCCCGGCGGCGACCGCGGCTTCGTGTTCCAGAACGACAACCTGCTGCCGTGGCGCACGGTGCTGCAGAATGCGCTGATCGGCCCTGAAGTGGCCGGCAGCGTAAGCCCGGACATCCGCAAGCGAACCATCGACCTGCTCAAGCTCGTCGGCCTCAAGGGCTTCGAGGATTACCACCCACGCCAGCTCTCCGGCGGCATGCGTCAGCGCGTCAACCTCGCCCGCGCGCTCGCCATCGACCCCGAGGTGCTGCTGATGGACGAGCCGTTCTCGGCGCTCGATGCCCAGACGCGCGAGATCATGCAGACCGAGCTGATGCGCATCTGGGAAGAAGGCCGCAAGACCGTGCTGTTCGTCACTCACCAGATCGACGAGGCGGTTTTCCTTTCCGACCGCGTACTGGTGCTGGCGCGCCGCCCCGGCCGCCTGCAGGAGAGTGTCCAGATCGACCTGCCGCGCCCGCGCGCGCTCGGCATCAAGCGCACGCCGGAGTTCATCCGCTACGTCGATCATATCTGGAAGCTGATCGAGGAAGACGTCCGCGCCTCGGTGATCGAGGAGCATGGGTAAATTCCAGCCAAGTGAGGCTCGACCAACCCCATCGTCTTGAATCGCCGCCCCGGCCGCGGCCCGCCGCTCTAATCGCAGCGCGCCACCATGCCGCCATCGACAATGATCTCGGTGCCGGTGACGAAGCGCGCCTCGTCGGAAGCCAGGAACAGCGCCGCATTGGCGGTGTCGCGGCCGTCACCCATGAAGCCCAGCGGAATACGCGACACCCGCGTCTTGAGCAGCGCATCGACGTCGCCGCCGGTGCGCTGCTTGGCAAGCCGCGCCTCGACCATCGGCGTGTGCAACTGCCCCGGCACCACGGTGTTCACGCGGATGCCCTTGTTGGCGTATTGCACGGCCACCACCCGCGAAAGCTGGATCACGCCGGCTTTCGAGGCGGCATAACCGACCTGCGGCGAGCCGGTGAAGCGCACGCCCGACGTCGAGGCCAAGTTGACGATGGCGCCCCCGCCCTGCCGCTCCATGATCGGCAGCACATGCTTGCAGGCGAGGAACACGCTTTTCAGGTTGTAGTTGATCTGGCCGTCCCAGGCCTCTTCCGACAGTTCCACCGGCCCGCCGGCGGCAGAGCCGCCGACGTTGTTGACCAGGATGTCGATGCGCCCGAACGCGGCAAGGCAGGCGTCGATCATGCCCTTGACCTCGCCGCTTTTGGTCACGTCGCAGGTGTGCGCCTTGATCGTGCCGCCGAACTCGGCGACGCGATCGAGCGTTTCCTTCATCGAATCCGCGTTCTTGTCGACCGCGAGCACCTTGGCGCCCTCGCGGGCGAACAACACGGCGGTGGCCCGGCCATTACCCCAACCGGAACCGACGCAACCCGCGCCCGTGACCAGCGCAACCTTGTCCTGAAGACGTCCAACCATTGGCTTTACTGCGATCCTTTCATTCCGAGTTTCTCGACCAGAGCGCCCCACTTGGCACGCTCCGCTTTCATGTAATCGTTGATGCCGTCGATCGAGGGCGTGTCGATGGGGATGAGGCCGATAGCGGCGGCCTTCTCCTTCATCGCCGGATCCGACATGATCTTTTTCATCTCGGCGTGCAGGCGGTTGACAACCGCCTTCGGCGTTTTCGACGGCGCCAGCAGGACATGCCACGACACCGCCTCGAAATCCGTCACGCCGGCCGCCTCCGCGAACGGCGGAACGTCCGGCAGGAGCGGCAGCCGCTGCGCCGCCGTCACCGCGAGCGCCCGCAGCTTGCCTTCCTTGATGAGCGGGATCGACGCGCCCGCCTCGACGATGCTGGCGTCGATATGCCCGGCAACCACATCGGTAACCGATTGCCCGGTCTGGCGATAAGGAACATGCACGGCTTCGAAGCCGAACCGCTGCTTGGCGAACTCCATCGACAGGTGCTGCAAGGTGCCCGCACCGACCGTCGCATACTTGAGCGGCGGCTTGGCCTGCTTCGCATAGGCGATGAACTCCGGCACCGTCTTGAACGGCAGGTTCGGATTCGCCACCAGGATGAACGGCGATTTGACGTAAAGCGCGATCGGCGTGAAATCGCTCTCGGGGTTGTAGTTGATATGCTTGTAGAGCGACGGATTGATCGCCATCGCCGAGCTGGTCAACACACCGAGGGTGTAACCGTCGGCGGGCGAGGACGCCACATGCGCTGCCGCCAGCATGGTGGCGGCGCCCGGCTTGTTCTCAACGACCACCGGATATCCCAGCACCTGCGCAAGCTTCTCGCCATAGAGGCGCGCCAGCACGTCCATGCCGGTTCCCGCGCCGATCGACACCACGATGGTGGTGGTCTTCGACGGATAGTCGTCCGCCCACGCCGGACCTTGGAATGAACCTTGAAGCGAAAGCATCGAGAATGCAGATGCCAATAACAAGCAACGACGTCCCAACCGAACCATTTTCTCCTCCCTGATCGATGGTGTCTTTGCGACACCTCTTGTTTTGCGAATAATTCCTATTGTCGTTTGCAAGCTTAGAAGCCGCGGCATGTGCAAACAAGGCGGTTAAATCATCGCGCCGAACAACAAACGCTTGGCGCGGGCACGGTGGCCGCATTATCTGGGTGGCGTCATCTGGGCGTCGTCGGCCCACCGGCCGATATTCCGCGGGAGCCTCAATGCAGAACGACAAGGAACGTGTGGCGCTCTCGTCGATCGCGGCATCCGGCGGCCTGACGCTGGCCAAGGGCGTGGTCGGCGTCCTGACCGGATCGCTTGCGATCCTGTCCGAGGCCGCGCATTCGTTGATCGATTTCGCCGCGACCCTCATGACCTATTTTGCGGTGCGCATTTCCGGCAAGCCTGCCGATGAGGAGCATCACTATGGGCACGGCAAGGTGGAGAGCGTGGCGGCGCTGGCCGAGACGGCGCTCCTGTTCGCGCTCTCGGCGGTTGTGATCTGGGAAGCGGCGGACCGGCTGCTCGTCCAGGGTCACCATGCGGTGGAGGCGACAGTCGCCGCCTTCGCCGTCATCCTCGTGTCCATCGTGGTCGATTTCTTCCGCGCGCGCCTGCTCTATCGCGTGGCGCGGGAAACATCGAGCGAGGCACTGGAGGCCGACGCGCTGCATTTCGGCTCCGACATGTGGTCGTCGCTCGCGGTGCTGGTGGGACTTGGCGGCGTGGCGCTCGGCTGGCAATGGGCGGACTCGGCCGCAGCCCTTGTCGTCGCCATCCTGGTATGCGTCGCCGGCTATCGGCTGGGTCGGCGCACCATCGAGACGCTGACCGACACGGCACCCGCGGGCGCAGCCGAGACGATCCGCCATGCCGCTTCCACCGTGCGCGGCGTGGTCGCGATCGATAGCGTGAGGGTGCGTCCCGTCGGCGACAAGGTGTTCGTCGAGGTGGTCGTAGCAGTGAGCCGCACGCTGCCGCTCGACCGCGTCGAATCTCTGAAGGCCCAGGTGGCGGATGCGATCCGCGCGCGGATGCCGCGTGCCGAGGTTGGCGTCACGGCAGCGCCGCGCGCGCTCGACAGCGAGACGGCGCAGGAGCGCGTCATGGTGATCGCCCGCAATCAGGGGCTGGCGGTGCATCACGTCACGGTGCACGACATCGGCGGCCGGTTGTCCATCTCGCTCGATCTCGAGGTCGATCGCAAGCTTGCGCTCGGCGCGGCCCATGACATCGCCGACCGCCTGGAGGCGGCGCTGAGCGAGGAGCTGGGGCCGACGGTCGAGGTCGAAACCCATATCGAGCCGCTGCCGCAACCCGAGGCCGCCGGCCGCGAGGCCCCGCCCGAACGGGTCAAGGCGGTGGATATCGCACTGAGCGAAATCGCTGCCGAAAGCGGCATGGTCCGCGATGTCCATAACGTGCGGGTGCGCGAAACCGCCGACGGCGAGATCGTCAATTTCCATTGCCGGGTCGATCCGGCGCTGAGCGTCGAGGCCGTGCACGAAAAGGTCGATGAGGTCGAGCGCGCGCTCCGCCAACGCTCGCCGTCGATCAAGCGCGTCATCGGCCACGCCGAGCCGCGGCGCGAGGCCGGAGCCGCCTCCGGCGCCTCCGACATGACCCGCACCAAAAGCATCGGGCGCGCGTGACGCCGGCACCGGCCGGAACCACGCACGCCCGAGGAGCGTCTCTCAAGTCAGGTCGCGGAAATCAGATGCCCGCTTCCTTGAACACCTTCGTCAGATTGGCCGTCTCGTCGCGGACGATCTTGTCCATCGCCTCCGGCGTATCGGAAACCGGGATCAGGAATTGCTTCTTGATCTTGTCCTGCATCTCCGGCGTCTTGAGCGCGTCGGCCCAATCCTTGGAGATCTTCTCCAGCACCGCCTTGGGCACGCCATGCGGCGCCATCAGGCCGAACCACGAGTCATAAACGTAGGGCAGCCCCTCCTCGGTGAAGGTCGGCGTATCCGGCATCTCCGGGATGCGCTTGGCCGTCGCCGCGGCGATGGCGCGGACCTTGCCGGCCTGCGACTGATCGCGGGCCAGGTTGACCGGCGCGAAATAGAGTTGCGCATCGCCACGCATCACGGCGGTCACGGCGTCCGGCGCGCTGCGGAACGGTACGTGCACGATGTTGATGTTGGCGGCCTTGCGGAACAGCGCGCCGGCAATGAACGTGGTGCTGGCGAGGCCGGGCGACGAGAAGTTCAGCTTGCCCGGCTCCTTCTTGGCCAGCGCGATCACCTCCTTCACCGTCTTGGCCGGAACGTCCGGATGGGTGATGAGGAACAGCGGCGCGGAGCCGAGCCGGGTGATGCCGGAGAAGTCCTTCACCGGATCGAACTGCGCGTCCTTGCTCACCAGCTTCGCAACGGTGTGGCCGTTGGAGGTCACCATCAGCGTGTAACCGTCGGCGGCGGACTTGGCGACCGCACCGGTGCCGGCGATGCCCGGCCGGTTCTCGACGATCACCTGCTGATGCCAGCGGCGGGTCATATCCTCGGCAAAGATCCGCGCCAGGATATCGGTGACGCTGCCGGCGCCGAACGGCACCACGATCGTCACACGCTGGCTCGGCCAGCTCTGCGCCGCAGCCGGCACCGTCGCAAACGCGCCGGCCGCGAGCGCCACCGCTCCCAAGAGGCACTTGCCGCTCAAAAGAAACCTTCGCAATTTCGTCATCGCCTTCCTCCCTTTTTTCGTCACTGTGCTGGCGCCGTTCGAGATGCCCGCTGCGCCACCAGTTCCTCAAGATTCTTACCAAAATCCTTTAGCATCACCGCAGCGGCATTACGCCCCGGACCGCCCGAAATCGAGCCGCCGGGGTGCGTCGTGGACCCGGTCTGATAAAGGCCGGGAATGGGCATGCGATGCTGCGCCCAGCCGGGCGCAGGCCGCAGCGCCGCCGCCTGCGCCGCATTCTGCGCGCCGCCGTGGCAACTGCCATGCCAGTTATGCGGGTTTCGGCGCTCAAGGTCGAGCGGGCTCTCGATCACGCTCGCAAGAATTTTATCGTCGGTCAGGTTGGGCGAGAAGCGGCGCAACCAGTCGAGATTGGCGGCCGCCACCTCGTGCTTGATCGTATCCCAATGCTGCGGCCCCTCCTTGAGATCGTAGGGCTGCATGCCGATGATCTTGATGGTGTGCTTGCCCGGCGGCGCCTGGGTCGGATCGCCGATGGTGGGCGAGACGGCGAGCAACACCGGCTCCTCGACATTGGCGGCGCCGCGGGCGAAATCGTAGCCCATGCGCAGCGCCCGCGTCGGCTCCGACAGCATGGCGCAGGCGATGGGCGTGATCGGCCCACCGTCGCCGGCGAAGGTCATCGGCTCGCTGGTGGCATAGTGCTGCACGAACAGCGTCGGCCCACCCTGCCACGTCTCGACGCTATCGACGAAATCGTCGGCCCACAGTTCGCGCGGGGCCATGTCGATCAGGTGCTTGATGTGAATGGTCGAAAGCACCGCCTTGTCGGCGCGGTAGCTCGAACCGTCGGCGCATTCGACGCCGACGCACCGGCCACCCTCGATCATGAGCCGCTCGACCATCTTGTCGGTCAGCGCCACCCCGCCGTGGTCTTCGATCAGCCGGACCAGGATTTCGGTCAGCATTCCCGATCCACCCTTGGGAATGCACCAGCTCCAATGCTGCCGGCCCCACACCAGCGAATAAGCAAGCCGCCCGGTCATCGGCCATTCCGGCGGCGTCACGGTCTGCAATGCCATCCACAGCATGAAGCAGCGCGAGTGATCGTCCTCGAAATTGTCGCGGATGATCTCCCATGCCGAACGCGCCTGGCGGCGCAGCCACTTCCGGCCATCGGGATGCTCGGCAAGACGGTCGTTGACCGGCTTACCGAAACCGATCGGCGTGTAGGACGATGCATCGAACAGCGGCTTGACCGCTTCGTATTCGGCGATCATCCGCCGGTAGGCATCCGCGTCCTTCTTCGAGAACTTGGCGAACTGCTCAACGGTGCGGTCGAGGTCGTGATATTGCGTCAGCCAACTGCCGTCGAGGAACGGCGCGTGGCAGACGATCTCGGGGTGGATGTATTCCAGCCCATAATCCGCGAGCCCCAACTCGTCGTTGCGGATCATCGGACTGTCCTGCAGCAGGACATGGGCCGTGCCGCAGGAATCGTGACGGAAGCCCGGCAGCGTCAATTCTTCGGTGACGACGTTGCCGCCAAGCACCGGGCGGCCATCGAGAACCAGACAGCGAAATCCCGCCTTGGCGAGATAGGCCGCGGCCACCAGGCTGTTGTGGCCCGCCCCCGCCACGACGATGTCGAAACGGTCCGCCATATCGCCCCTGCCCGATGCCATCCGTCCGGCGCAACCCGTTTCGGCCCGCCATGATTTGAGAACAATCGCAGCGTCATGCTATCGCTCAACGCAGATGCAATCTAGCGAGATGACAGCGCGTGCCGGTCCCGTCATAGATCGCGTCCCACTCCGATCCAAACCTGTCCCATTGGCCCGTCATGATGCGCACCGAAGAACCCCGTCCCATCCGTCTTTCGGAGTACCGCCCGCCCGATTGGCTAGTCGAAACCGTTCACCTCGACGTTTCGCTTCATCCGACCCGGACGCCGGTGCGCGCCACGCTGAAGCTCAAGCCCAATCCCGCCGCCGGCGCGCCGGCCCCGCTCGTGCTCAACGGCGACGGCCTCACGCTGGTCGCGCTCAAGCTCGACGGCGAGACCTTGGCAGCCGACCGCTACATCGCCACGCCGGACGGGCTGACCATCGCGCAGCCGCCGCAGCGGCCCTTCACGCTCGAAATCGAAACGCTGGTCGATCCTCAAGCCAACACGGCGCTCTCGGGGCTTTATCGGTCGAGCGGCACCTGGTGCACGCAATGCGAGGCCGAAGGCTTCCGCCGCATCACCTATTTCCCCGATCGTCCCGACGTGATGGCCGTCTACACCACGCGCATCGAGGCCGACAAAACCGAAGCGCCGGTGCTGCTCTCCAACGGCAACCTGACCGAGGCCGGCGACCTGCCCGGCGGCCGCCATTTCGCGGTCTGGCACGACCCGTGGCCCAAGCCCGCCTATCTGTTCGCGCTGGTCGGCGGCAAACTCGGCCATATCGAGGACCGTTTCGTCACCATGTCGGGCCGCGAGGTCGCCCTGCGCATCTATGTGGAGCCCGGCAAGGAGGACCGCGCCGGCTATGCGATGGACTCGCTCAAGCGCGCCATGCGCTGGGATGAGAAGACGTTCGGGCGCGAATACGACCTCGACGTGTTCATGATCGTCGCCGTGTCCGACTTCAACATGGGCGCGATGGAAAACAAGGGCCTCAACGTCTTCAACGATAAATATGTCCTGGCCTCGTCCCAAACCGCGACCGATGCCGACTTCGTCGGCATCGAAGCCGTCATCGCCCACGAGTATTTCCACAACTGGACCGGGGACCGCATCACCTGCCGCGACTGGTTCCAGCTCTGCTTGAAGGAAGGACTCACCGTCTACCGCGATCAGGAGTTCACGTCCGACCAGCGCTCGCGCGTCGTCGCACGGATCGGCGATGTGCGCGGCCTTCGCGCGCATCAGTTCGTCGAGGACGCAGGCCCGCTCGCCCATCCGGTGCGGCCGGAGGTCTACCGCGAGATCAACAACTTCTACACCACCACCGTCTACGAGAAGGGCGCCGAGGTGGTGCGGATGATCCACACGCTCATCGGCGCGGCGGCGTTCCGCAAGGGCATGGACCTCTACTTCGAGCGCCACGACGGCGAAGCCGCGACCATCGAGCAGTTCGTACAGTGTTTCGCGGACGTAAGCGGACGCGATCTGAAACAATTCATGCGTTGGTATTCCCAGGCGGGAACGCCGGACGTGGTTGCGTCCGGCCATTACGACGCCAAGGCGAAAACCTATCGGCTCGACCTGGCGCAGGTGGTCCCGCCGACGCCGGGACAGCCGACCAAGGAGCCGATGGTCATTCCGCTTGTGACCGGCCTCGTCGGCTCCAAGAGCGGCCGCGACCTGCCGCTGACGCTCGCCGACGGCGCAAGCGTCACGCGCGGCGTCCTGGTGCTCGACAAGCCGGCGCAGAGCTTCACCTTCACCGGCGTCGAGGAGCGGCCGGTGCTTTCGACCAACCGCAATTTCTCCGCGCCGATCAAGCTTACGGCGAACCTCACGCCGGACGACCTGCGGTTGCTCGCAGCACGCGACGCCGATCCCTTCAACCGCTGGCAGGCGGTGCAAACGCTCGCGACCACTCTGCTTGTCGGCAATGTTGCGCGCATCCGCGCCGGCCACGATCCCGAGGCCGACGAGGGCCTGCTCGACGCGCTCGCCGCCATCCTCGACGATGCCGCGCTGGAGCCAGCCTTCGTCGCCGAAACGCTGGTGCCGCCGAGCGAAGCCGACATCGCCCGCGAAGTCGGCCGCGACATCGACCCCGACGCGATCTTCCGCGCCCGCGCGGCGTTGCGCACGCTTACGGGGCTCCATCTCAACGCGGCGCTGACGGCGACCTATGAGCGCCTCGCCGACACCCGCCCCTACAGCCCGGATGCGGCCAGCGCCGGCCGTCGCGCGCTGAAAAACATCTGCCTCGATCTCCTGGCGGCGACGCAAGAGCCCAACGCGATCAAGCTTGCGGCGAAACAATACCAGGCGGCGGACAACATGACTGACCGCATGGCGGCTCTGGCAACGCTATCGCTGCACGACGTGCCCGAGCGCACGGCGGCGCTGGAGGACTTCTATCAGCGTTACCGCAACGATCCGCTTATCATCGACAAGTGGTTCAGCCTGCAGGCAATGACGCCAGACCCAGCGACGCTCGACCGCGTGCGCGCGCTGACCGAGCATCCGGCATTCTCGATGGCAAACCCCAACCGCGTGCGCGCGCTGATCGGCGGCTTCGCGCAGGGCAACCAGACGCAGTTCAACCGGCCCGACGGCGCCGGCTACGAATTCGTCGCCGACCGCATCCTGGCGCTCGATCCCGCCAACCCGCAGGTCGCGTCCCGCATGACGACGGCATTCAAGAGTTGGCGGGCGCTCGAACCCGGCCGCCGCGCCCGTGCACAGGCCGCGTTGGCGCGCATCGCTGACGCGCCGAAACTATCGCGCGACGTCGGCGACATCGTGCAACGGGCCCTCGCCGAGACATAAAGATAAAGGTGTGTCGGGGCGGACGGCGATACCGTCCGCCCGAACGCCACGCGGCACGTCAAGGGCCGCATTGCCGCCCGCAATCTTCGCCGCCGAAAGATTTTTGAATCGCGGTTGAAAAATTAACCAAAAATATTGACTCGAGACTCTCGACAAGAGTCGCGACTTCGATTCGAATAGAGACTGATTCGGGGCGGTCGGGCACTGCTTCGCGTTCGTGGCTTCAGGGGCAATTCCAAATTCAGGGGCTAAGCATGGCGCGCGCCGACATGGCGAGTGCGTCCGCGCGATCGGATTCGATCAAGGGACTGGCGCAATCCATCGCCAATCCCAATTATCGGCGATTGCTGACGGCCGAACCGACGCTGCGCCGCGCCGTTCCCGCGCTCATTATCGCCTTCCTGCTCACCATCGGCACGGGCGCGGTGGTGCAGGTGCTCGACCACCAGCGCCGCGCGGTCGCCGAAGCGATGCGCGACATCGACAACGTTGCCGATTTCGTTGCCGAGCGGTTCGACCGGCTGGCGGCCGCCGAGCGTGGCGACGCCACGCGGCGCGATCTTTTGACGCGCGCGCTGCCGACCCGCGCCACGGCTTACGGCCGCCGCATCCTGCTCAGCGACGCCAACGGCATCATCACCGCGACTGAGCCCGCCGGCGGCCCGGTCGGGCAGCGCCTGCTCGACGTGCTGGGCGAGGAACAGCCGCTGACCATCCTCGGCGTCAGCGCGGGCGTCCTCGAAATCACGCTGGCCGACGGCAGCCGCGCCTTCGCCACCGTGCGGGCGCTCGAATCCACCCGTGGCCAGTTGAGCGTGCTGCAGCCGCGTAGCGACGTGCTCGCGGCCTGGCGCTCCGACACCACGCTTACCGTGACGTTGACGGCCACCACCGGGTTCGTGCTGCTGATCCTCGGCTTTGCCTTTCATTGGCAATCGACGCGCGCCCGCGAGGCCGACCTGATCTATGACACCGTCCGCAGCCGCATCGACACCGCGCTGAACCGCGGCCGCTGCGGACTTTGGGACTGGGACCTCGCGCGCGGCCGCATCTATTGGTCGGACTCGATGTTCGCGATCCTCGGCCTGCAGCCGAGCGACGATCTGATGGCCTTCGGCGAAATCAGCCGCCTGGTGCACCCTGACGATATCCGGCTCTACGAGATCGCGTCCGAGCTCACCGACACCAGGGCCGGCTTCATCGACCGCGAATTTCGGATGCTGCACGCCAACGGCAAGTGGGTGTGGCTGCGCGCGCGTTGCGAGTTGGTCAGCCAGCCCGGCAAGGCTTCGACCCCGCACCTGATCGGCATCGCGGTGGACATCACCGAGCAGAAGGCGCTGGCCGAGAAAAACGCCACCGCCGACGTTCGCCTGCGCGACGCGATCGAGACGATCCCGGAAGCCTTCGTGCTCTGGGACCACGAGAACAAGCTGGTGCTGTGCAACTCCAACTTCCAGAAGCTGCACAACCTGCCGGACGAGGCGGTGGTCCCGGGCACGCCCTATGAAGCCGTGGTCGCCGCCGGCCGCCGGCACGTTATCCGCTCCAAGCTCGCCAGCGAAGATCCGATCATTCCGGGCGCGCGCACCTTCGAGGCGCAACTCGACGACAGCCACTGGCTGCAAATCAGCGAGCGCCGCACCAAGGACGGCGGCTATGTGTCGGTCGGCACCGACATCACGCCGCTCAAGCTGCATGAGCGCAAGCTCATGGACAGCGAGCGCCGCCTGATGGCGACCGTCGCCGACCTGCGCAAATCGCAGCAAACTTTGGAGTCGCAGGCTCAGCAGCTTACGGACCTTGCGCAGAAATACGCCGACGAGAAAACCCGCGCCGAAGAGGCGAGCCAGGCCAAGTCGAAATTCCTCGCCAACATGAGCCACGAGTTGCGTACGCCTCTCAACGCCATCATCGGCTTTTCCGAGATCATGGCGTCAGGCATGTTCGGCGCGCTGGGGTCGGAGAAATACTATCAGTATTGCCGCGATATCCACGACAGCGGCGAATACCTGCTCGACGTCATCAACGACGTGCTCGACATGTCGAAGATCGAGGCCGGCCGGCTTAAGCTCAGCCTTGAGCCTGTCGTCCTGGACCAGGAACTGGACGACGCCTTGCGCGTCGTCACCACCCGCGCCCAGGACAAGAACCTCGCCGTTGTCTCGCGCATCGCGCCGGATATCGCGCTCAAGGCCGACCGCCGCGCGCTCAAGCAGATCGTGCTCAACCTTCTTTCCAATGCCGTGAAATTCACCCCCGAAAACGGGCGGATCAGCATCCGCGGCCGGATGTCGCGGGGCGACGTGGTGATCGGCATCCAGGATTCCGGCATCGGCATTCCGCGCGGCGCGCTGGAAAAACTCGGCCGCCCGTTCGAGCAGGTCGAAAGCCAACTCACCAAGAAGCACCATGGATCGGGGTTGGGCCTGGCCATCGCCAAGTCCCTGATCGAATTGCACGGTGGCACCATGCGCATCCGTTCCACCCTGGGTGCCGGCACCACGGTGGTCGTGCGCTTGCCGCTCGACCGGCCGGCGCAAGCCCGGAGCCACGACCAAGCGCCGGAAACCCGTCCCGCTTGAAAGGCTCGCCAGGCAGGACTCCGAGACGCCGATCGGTCCGCAAACTGTGGTTGCGGAACCACATCGCCGCGCAATAGAGTGCGGGCATGAAAAACGATATTTGCGCGCCGCGCCGGCGCTTTCTCGGCGCCTCGCTTGCCACTCTCGCCCTTCCCTTCATCGGCCGTTCGGCTTTGGCCCAAGGTCAAACAGCCGGCTGGCCCGATCGTCCGATCAAGCTCCTCGTTCCGTTTGCGGCAGGAGGAAACATCGACATCACGGGCCGCCTCGTCGCATCGCGACTGTCGGAGGTGTTGGGCCAGCAGATGGTGGTGGAAAACCGGGTCGGCGGCAGCGGTGTGGTCGCGACCGAAGCCGTCGCACGCTCGGCGCCGGATGGCTACACGCTGTTGTGGGCGAGCACCAACGTGATGGCTATCGTGCCGCATATCGTCAAAGCGCCCTACGATTCGCTGAAGGACTTCACGCCGATCACGGAGCTTGGCACGAGTCCGCAGGTGCTCGTCATCAACTCGAAGGTGCCGGCAAAAACCGTCGCCGAATTTGTCGCTTATGTGAAATCGCAGCCAGCCCCCATCGCTTACGGCGGCGGCGGCGGCGCGGGCAGCGCCAGCAACCTCATCATGTCGCTGTTCCTGCATCGCGCCCAATTGAAGATGACCAGCGTTTCCTATCGCGGCACCGCGCCCGCGCTGCAGGATGTCATCGCGGGCCATATCCCGGTCACGTTCGTTCCCATCCTGGAGGCACATGCCCAGCGGACCAATCCGAACGTGCGGCTTCTCGCCGTGTCGAGCGCCAAGCGCGCGACGCCGTTGCCGGATGTGCCCTCGATCTCGGAAACCTATCAGGGCTTCGGCGCGGTTTCCTGGACCGGAATGCTGGCCCCGGCCGGCACGCCCAAGGCCATCGTCGATCGCCTTTCGAGCGAAATCATCAAGGCCACCAAGGATCCGAAGTTCGTCAGCCAGCTCAGCGACAACGGCATCGAGCCCGCAGCCGAGGGCCCGGAAAAGTTCGCCGAGTTGATCGCGTCGGAAATCCCTGTCTGGGGCGAGGCGGTCAAAATCGCAGGCGTGAAGGCGCAGAAGTAGCGGCGGCGCGGCACTCCAACGGGTTGTTGAAAAACCCGCTGGCGTCATTGCGGGGGCGCGAGCAAAGCTCGCGAACCCGGAATCCAGCAATCAGCACTGAGTTTGCCGCGGGATTCCGGGTCGCGCGCCATAGCGCGTGCAAGACGCGCGCGAACGCGCCGATGCGCGCGCCCGGAATGACGGCGTTAGAGCGTCTCACGATTTGACGGAAACGCTCTGTGGCGTCATTGCCGGGCTCGACCCGGCAATCCATCCTTTCCCAGGAAGATGGATGCGCGGATCGAGTCCGCGCATGACGACGAGTGATTCCATCATAAGCAGAAGGACTCTCGGTTCTCCAACAGCCGCCTATTTCACGCCCAGGATGCGGTTGAAGCTTGCCCGCACCTTCTGCTGCATTTCGGCCAGATGGGCGTCGAGCGTGGCGAAGTCCGGCAAATCGGCGGCGCGGCACAACAGGCCGAGAAGGCCACGCCCCGCCGTTTTCGGATCGAACGGCCCCGGAAGACACAGCCGCAAAATCTGCGTCAGGTTGTGAAAAAGCGTCGCCGCGGGCCGCAGCACATCAGCCTCCTCCGCCGTCAACAGGCCGAGCCGCCACGCCTTGTCGAGCACGCGCGCCGTCGAGGGGTCGAGGATTTCCGGCTTCTCCGCCGCATGAACGAGCTGGAGATATTGCGCGATGAACTCCAGGTCGATCAGCCCACCGGCGACATGTTTCAGGTCCCAGCGCCCGCCATCCGGCTTCTCGCGCGCGATGGCCTCGCGCATTTCGGCCACATCGGCCGCGACCGTAGCCGGGTCGCGCTTGCGGCAGAGCGCGGCGCGGATCACGGCCTCGACCCGCGCGGCGAATTCCGGCGGCCCCGATACGACGCGCGCGCGCGTCAGCGCCATGTGCTCCCAGGTCCACGCCTCGGTTTCATGATAACTCGCGAAAGCCTCGATGCTGGTCGCGACCGGACCCGAGCGGCCGGACGGACGCAGCCGCATGTCAACCTGATAGAGCGCGCCGTAATTGGTCGGCGACGAGATCGCACTGATGAGGCGCTGCGTCAGCCGCGCGAAATATTGCGCGCCATAGAGCGAACGTTCGCCGTCTGACTGCGGGTTCTCCTCGTCGAAATCGTAGACGAAGATGAGATCGAGATCGGAGGTCGCCGTCATTTCGCGGCCGCCGAGCTTGCCGAGCGCCAGCATCACGGTCTGCTGGTTGCGGATGCGGCCATGCTGTTCGGCGAAGCGTTCCTCGACGCGACGGTGGAGCGCGCGAAGGACCACGTCGGCGAGCCGTGCGAACGCGCCGCCCGCCTGCTCGGCCGACACCGTGCCGGAAAGGATGCGCGCGCCGATCAGGAACATGTGCTCCTGGCCGAACAGGCGCAGCCGGTCGAGATAGTCCTCATAGGACAGCGACTCGCCAAGCGTGCGGCCCAGCTCGGCCTCAAGCTTGGCGCGATCCGGCAGCGCGCCGAAGAATGTCGGCTCCAGTAGCGCATCCATCGCTTCGGGATAGCGCCCGAGGATGTCGGCAAGCCGCGGCGCGGTGCCGAGCGTCAACGCCACCAGCGTGACGAAATCCGGATTCTGCTTGAGCAAAGAGAATAGCCGCGCGCCGCGTTGCAGCCCGGCGATGAACTGATCGAAACCGTTAACGGCCGCGCCCGGATTTTCCGAACGCGACAGGCGGTCGAGTAGCACCGGCAGAAGCTCGGCGAACTGCCCGCGCACCACCTCGCTCCGCAGCGCGGGATAGGAGCCGGTGAGCCAGTGCCGCACCGTCGCCGAAACCTCGAGCGGCCGGTCGAAGCCCATCTCGCCCAGGCGGTTGAGCGTCTCGCGATCGTCGGCGTCCTTGGGAAACGACAGCGCGAGCCGCTCGGCCTCTCCGCTCGTATCCTCGAACAGCCGGATGTAGTGCTTCTGCACCTTGCGCATATGGCCGAGCAGCGCCTGCGCGAAGGCATCGCGATCCTTGAAGCCGGCAAAGCGCGCGAAACGCTCCAGGTCCTCGCGCTCGGCGGGGAGCGTATGGGTCTGGTCGTCGGCCACCATCTGCAGGCGATGCTCGACCGTGCGCATGAAGCGATAGGCTTCGTCGAGCTCCGCCCGCGCGACCTCGCCAATCCAGCCGCCCTCCGCGAGCGCCGCCAGCATCGGCAGCGTCTGGCGGCCGCGCAGCTCAGGGTGGCGCCCACCGGCGACGAGTTGCTGGGTCTGCACGAAAAATTCGATCTCGCGGATGCCGCCGCGCCCGAGCTTGATGTTGTGGCCTTCGACGGCGATATCCTCGTGGCCGCGATAGGCGTGGATCTGGCGCTTGAGCGCCTCGATGTCGGCAACGGCGGCGAAGTCGAGGTACTTGCGCCAGACGAACGGAGCGAGCTGGCGCAGCAGCGTTTCGCCGGCCTCGATATCGCCGGCGCAGGCGCGCGCCTTGATGAGAGCGGCGCGCTCCCAGTTCTGGCCGATGCTGCCGTAGTATTCGACCGCGGTTTCCGCCGACACCGCGATCGGCGTCGAAGCCGGATCGGGCCGCAGCCGCAGATCGACGCGGAAGACATAACCGTCAGCGGTGCGCTCCTGCAGAATCTTCACCAGAGCGCGCGCGATCCGCACATGGAAGGCGGTCACCTCGTCGCGGTCCACCAGCGCCGGCGCGTTCGGCTCGTAGAACACGATCAGGTCGATGTCGCTGGAATAGTTCAGCTCGAACGCACCCATCTTGCCCATCGCCAGCACGATGTGACCGCTGCCCTCCTCCGGCTTGGTGCGATCCGCGGGCTTGAGCTTGCCGCGATCCGCCGCCTCGCCAAGCAGGAAGCGCACCGCGGCGCTGACCGCGGTGTCCGCCAGTTCCGTCAGCGCATGGGTCGCCTTCATCACCGGCCAGACACCGCCGATGTCGGCCAGAGCGATCAGGAGGGCAGCCTCCGCCTTCATATGGCGCAGGAGCCGCATCGCCTCCGCATCGTCCTTGGCGGTCGCAACAGCCTCCGCCGAGGATTGCAGCAGGGCGGCGAAGTGGGGATCGGGATCGGCGTTGAGGACGGACAGCAGGCGGTCCGGCTTCGCCGTCGCCAGGTCCCAGAGATACGGCGAGCCGTCGGCGAGCCCGAGCAACAGCGCATCGACCTTCGGCGCTTCGGCCAGAAGGCGCTTGAGCGCCTTGCCCGCCGCGCTGCGCGCCACGGAGGAAAGCCACTCGTCGAGCCGCGCGCGGGCCGCCTTGCCGTCCACCAGTCGCGGCGCTTGCGCCACCGCGCGCGCCAGCGTCGTTTCGGCAGGTGCGGAGGGTTTGGTTTTTTTCTTCGCCGGTCGGGCCATGCCGCTGTCATAGCCGCGCCGGCGGCGGCAATCCACGGCTCATTCACCCAAGGCCACCGCAGTAGCGGAAAATTGTCAGCATCGCGGCGCGAGGGTCGCCAATCACTCGCTCGGCTGCGGCAGCTCCGGCCCGATCCGGGGCAGCACCAGGGTCGCCTTCAGGCCCGGCTCGTTGTCCTCAAGCCGCAGTTCGCCGCCGTGCAGATGCGCGACGGCGGACGTCAGGCTCAAGCCTAGACCCGAGCCCGGCTCCGACCGGCTCTGCTCCAGGCGCACGAACCGATCAACCACATGCGCCCGGTCGGTTTCGGGGATACCCGGCCCCCGGTCGGACACGGACAGCAGCACCCGGTCGCCGCTGACGCCGGCCTTCACCACAATCTCGGCGGACATGCCCTCGGTGCGATGGGAGCCAGCGTACTTGATGGCATTATCGACCAGGTTGGCGAGTGCCTGGGTCACCAATTCGCGGTTGCCGCGCACCGGCGTCGGGGTCGGGGCGTCGATGGTGAGCGTGATTCCCTTCTCGTCCGCGAGCGGATCGTAAAGCTCGCCGACGCCGTGCGCGCTGTCGGCGGCGTCAAACTCCGTCATCGGCGTGGAAGCCTGCCCGGACTCCGCGCGTGCGATCATCAACAGCGCGTTGAAGGTGCGGATCAGTTCGTCGGATTCCTCGATGGTGCCTTCCAGTGCCGCACGATAATCGCTCTCGCCGCGCGCCGTGCGCAGGGCCTCCTCCGCGCGGTTGCGCATCCGCGTCAGCGGCGTTTTGAGATCGTGCGCGATATTGTCGGACACCTCCTTGAACCCCCGCATCAGCGCCTCGATGCGCTCCAGCATCGCATTGAGGTTCACCGCAAGCCGGTCGAGTTCGTCCTCTGAGCCCTGCGTCGGCAAGCGGCCGGTCAGATCGCCCGCCATGATCGTGCGTGATGTCTCGGTCATGGCATCGACGCGATGCAGAACCCGGCGCGCGACGAAAAAGCCGCCGGCCAGGCCCAGCACGATCACCAGCGCGATGGACCATTGCCCGGCGGCGAGGATGACATCGTAGAGACGCTCGCGCTCCTCGAGGTCGCGTCCGACCAAGAGGCGGAATCCGCTCGGAAGCTGGAACACCCGCACCAGCGCGTGATGCTCGATGCCCTCGGCGTCGTCGAGTCGGCGATAGACCGTCTCGGTCCAGCCCGAGTGCTCGAGCACGCCTTCGCCGAGCAGGCCGACGTTGCCGGCAAGGCCATCGCCGGTGAATGTCGTCAGCAGATAGAGGCTCGATCCCGGCCGCCGCGCCCGCGAATCGATGATGAACACCAGACGGCGGATGCCGCCCTGATTGTATTGCTCGGCAAGGCCGGCGATTTCGGCATCGACGGTGCGCGTGATCTGCTCGGTGATCAGCCGCCGGGTGTTCCAGGCGAAGTAGCCGAGCAGGAAGGCCGCGAACAGCGCGAACACCGTCAGGTAGACGAGCGTGAGCTTGAAGGCGGTGGTGTTGAACAGCTTCCCGAGAGCGCCGGTGCGAGTCCACAACCACGACCGCAACGCCGCCATCCACGAGAACCGGCCGCGCGAAGGCGGCTCGGCCACCACGACAGGCGCCTTCGCCGGATGCGGAATGAGCGCGTTATTTGTCACGGATCATGTAACCGGCGCCGCGGATCGTGTGCAGCAGCGGCTGCGAGAAACCCTTGTCGATCTTGGAACGCAGCCGCGAGATGTGCACGTCGATCACGTTGGTCTGCGGATCGAAATGATAGTCCCACACGTTCTCCAGCAGCATGGTGCGCGTCACCACCTGGCCGGCATGTTTCATCAGGTATTCGAGCAGCCGGAACTCGCGCGGCTGCAGAACGATCTCAGTCTTGCTGCGCGTCACCTGGTGCGACAGGCGATCGAGTTCAAGATCGGCGACGCGATAGACCGTTTCCTCGCCGCGGCCGCCACGGCGACGCGCCAAAGCCTCCACACGGGCCAGGAGTTCGGAGAACGAATAGGGCTTGGGCAGATAATCGTCGCCGCCGGCGCGCAGGCCCTTGACCCGGTCGTCAACCTGGCCGAGCGCCGACAGGATCAGCACCGGCGTCTCGATTCCCTTGGTCCGCAATTCGCCGATCAGCGAGAGGCCGTCGCGCTTGGGCAGCATCCGGTCGATAATCAGGACGTCGTATTGCCGGTCGAGGGCGAACGCCAGACCCTCCTCGCCGTCCGGGGCCTGGTCCGCGATGTGACCGACCTCCCGGAACGCCCGCGCGATGTAGTCGGCCGCATCGCGATCATCTTCAACGATCAGAAGGCGCATGTCGCTCCGCTCTGGCACGCATTCGAACCGGGACTTCGCTTCGCGTCCGGCCGGCGCGTTCCCTTCGGCCCGTCGCGCGCCCGGACTCAAACCCGGCGGTGCACTTTATCCAAATCCCGCCGCCTGCGCCTATCCGGTCCCGCGAAACAGTGCGGGGGGCGGTGGATTGCTCCACCACCCCCCGTCCACCTTCGCTTCCCGGCGGGGGCGACGGATGCCGGTCAACGAAAGCGGTATGAGCGGGGACGGGCCTAGACCCGTCCCCCGGGTTCGCTGCGCCGGCGGGGGCGACGAATGCCGACGTAACGGCCCCGATCTCTCGCGCACCCCAACGAGGGCGCGCGTCGTGTTTCACGCGCGGCCAAGCGGAATGGCCACGTATCGCGTTCCCTCTTCGGACTTCACGCGCACCAGCACGCTGCGCTTGCCCTCGGAGCGCGCACGGCCCAGTTCCGTGCGCAACTCATCGGGCGTCGCCACGGCCTTGCCCGCGACCTCCAGAATCACGTCGCCTGCCTTGAAGCCGAAATCGGCCGCGGGCCCCGACGGATCGACATCCGCGACGACAACGCCCGGCTCGCTGCCGCCGGCAGGCGCCAGCGAAAGGCCGAGGCGCGGCTCGTCGCTCCGGTTCTTGCGGCTGCCGCGCGCATTGTCGGCGCGGGCTTCGCGCTTGTTCGGCAATTCGCCGAGGGTCAGATTGAAGGCCTTCTCGGCTCCGCTTCGAATGACGCCGAGCTTGATGGTCGTGCCCGGCGCCATGCCGCCGATGGTGCGCGCGAGATCGCGAGCATCGGTGACCGCCTTGCCATCGACGGTGGCGATGACATCGCCCGCCTCGATCCCGGCCTTGACCGCGGGGCTATCCTTCTGCGGCTCGGCGACGAGGGCGCCACTCGCCTTTTTCAGCCCAAGGCTGTCGGCAATCTCGGGTGTCACCGGCTGGATCTGCACGCCGATCCAACCGCGCGTCACCGCGCCCTTCTCCTTGAGCTGCGCCACAACGTTCTTCACCGTCTCCGCCGGAATGGCGAAAGCGATGCCGACCGAACCGCCCGAGGGCGAATAAATCGCGGTGTTGACGCCGATCACGCTGCCTTCGGTGTTGAAGGTCGGGCCGCCGGAATTGCCCCTGTTCACCGGGGCGTCGATCTGCAGGAAGTCGTCGTAAGGCCCCGCGCCGATATCGCGGCCGCGCGCCGAAACGATGCCCGCCGTCACCGTGCCGCCAAGGCCGAACGGATTGCCGACCGCCAGCACCCAGTCGCCGACGCGCGGCGCCGTATCGGCAAGCTTGACGTAGGGGAAATTGCCGCCGTCGATCTTGATGAGCGCGAGATCGGTGCGCGGATCGGTGCCGACGACGCGGGCGGTATGCGTCTTGCCGTCGTCGGTCGAAACCTCGACGGTCGTCGCCTTCTCGACCACATGGTTGTTGGTGACCGCATAGCCGTCCGCCGACACCAGGAAGCCCGAGCCCTGTGCCGTACCGAAGTGACGGCCGCGCGGCGCGTCCGGCGCGCCGTCGGGCATGCCGAAGCGCCTGAAGAAGCGCTCCATCGGCGAGCCTTTGGGGAACGGCAGATCGTCGTCGGACGACGCCTGCGAATCGGTGCGCATCTTCACGCGGACCGAAATCACCGCGGGCTTCACCTTCTCCACGATGTCGGCAAAGCCGGTCGGTTGCG